>Ga0114982_1001586_pt1 | contig 10727 bp, 14 predicted proteins | sample Shrwel_input2_FT_FD_87183 | JGI IMG/M metagenome (GOLD analysis project Ga0114982, IMG submission 87183) | Subsurface microbial communities from deep shales in Ohio, USA - Utica-3 well 1 S input2 FT | ecosystem: Environmental > Aquatic > Deep subsurface > Shale gas/oil reservoir > Produced... | reverse complement strand
GGTCTCGGTTCATTTAATATTATATTAGATTACTTTAAAAAGAAATAAATTGGAACCAAAAAGATATACAGACTACTTCATTAGATGGGGTAGAAAGGAATGGTTTATAATTCCAACCATAGTATTTTTTAACAACCCAAATCAATTTTGGGATGGAAAAAAAACATCGCCGAGTTGGGGTTTGTACTTTCAATGGTTAAAAATAACGGCAGGAATTCAATCACAAAAAAACCCATATTATGGAAAATAGAAACAATTTATTAATAGTACTTTTAATTGCAATTGCAATTTTATTATCATGGGGTCTAACTAAAGACTTTAATGAACGTGCTGCTCCAGTGACAAATACTAACCAATATAAACAAGACTCGTTACAGATTGTTGTCGACTCATTAAAAAATGAGAATGAATCATTAAAAGAAGAAATGACAATTTTACTTGATGGATTTGATTTTAAGGAAAGAAGATACGAAGAAATTTTGTTTGAGTATGAATATGGTCTTGACCATTTAAAAAATTACTATCCTGAATCTTATAAAGAATTTCACAGAATAATTGCAAATAAAGAACGTTTCACAAGACAAACGGAAAGAGATAACAAGCAAAAATTAAGTCCGCAAAATTTTTAATATGAATACAATAGATAGAAAGTACCAAGAACTCCTACAAGACATTTTAGATAATGGAGTTGAAAAGGGTGATAGAACTGGTACCGGTACTATCTCAGTTTTTGGTAGACAAATTCGCCACAAAATGTCACAAGGGTTTCCATTACTAACCACAAAGAAGATGGCGTGGAATGTTATGGTTGCTGAATTATTATGGTTTCTACGTGGTGATACTAATATCAAATTCCTATTGGATTATGATTGTCACATTTGGGATGGCGATGCATATAAAAGATATAAAACAGTATATGATATTGAAAGTAGAGAAAGTACATATGCCTTAGAAGAACTACATATGTTATCCGATATAACAAAAGAAGAGTTCATTAAAAGAATTAAAACCGATGATGCGTTTGCAAAAAAGTGGGGGGAGTTAGGACCAATATATGGTAAGCAGTGGAGACAATGGCAAGGTTGGATGGATATGCGAGGTAATGAGAAAGGTTCATTGTGGTATGACCAAATCTTAATCTTAATCCACGACCTTAAAACGAATCCCGATAGTAGAAGATTGATGGTAAGTGCGTGGAACGTAGCTGAGTTAGACCAAATGGTTTTACCTCCTTGTCACTATGGATTTCAGATTTATACGAGAGAATTGAGTATAGAAGAACGATTGGATTTAGCATCTAAAAAATATGAAATGTTTGACCCTTTTGATTTTCACGTGGTTGACCACGAAGAAATAGATAAGTTATATCCTGTACCAAGACGAACAATTTCATTAATGTGGAATCAACGAAGTGTAGATACATTCTTAGGTTTACCATTTAACATAGCATCTTATGGATTGTTATTGGAAATTATCGCGAAGGAAGTTAATATGGTTCCCGAAGATTTGATTGGCAATTTGGGAGATGTGCACTTATATAAAAACCACATCGAACAGGCAAAAGAACAAATCGGTAGAGAACCATATGATTTACCAAAGGTACAAATAACAGAACGTAATTGGTATCAGCACGAAAAAGTAAAAGAAAATTTGCCACCAAAAACATTTAGAGATATAATACTATCTTATAGACCGGATTGTTTTGAACTAATAGGTTACGAATCACATCCAAAAATTAAAGCACCGTTATCTAATTAATATGGGTAAAGCAATAATATTTCTTGACATCGATGGAGTGTTAGCCACACACAAACAGTATATGATGAATCGCACAAATTTTCATCATAACTATGAATGGGCTTCCGACTTAGGTGTACCATACCCATACGATGACAAGTGTGTTAAAGTATTCAACGAAATATTGGAGAAGACTGATGCTGATATTGTATTAAGTTCAGATTGGAGAATCCGTTGGGATTTGGAACAACTTGATAAGATTTTTAAATCAAACAATATTATTAAATCGCCGATAGATGTTACAGAACATTTTCCGTATGGAGGTATTCAATTAGAGAAATGGAGAGCCGGTGAGATTGATGCATACATCAAGAAACATAATATAGATAATTGGGTTATTGTCGATGACTTAAACATGAAACAATTTTTCCCCGATGATGTTACAAGAGTTTTTGTTACAACAGATTCGGAGGGGATTAAGAAGTCGAGTATAAAAGACAAGATAATCAAAAAATTAAATACAAATGAAACAAACGCTTAGAGATATATTGGTTTTAATAATCGTAATGTTGTTAATTACGATGTCATGTGTTGGTCAAACAAAAGAACTATCAACATTTGTCAACGAATGGATGGGAGTTAGATACCGTTTAGGTGGGTCAACCAAGAAAGGTATCGATTGTTCACAGTTTACCAAGAAACTTTATGGTGAAGTATATGACATTAAACTTGGTAACAACTGTCAACAACAGTGGAACCAAACTAAACGTGTACAAAAAGATAGTCTATTAGTTGGTGACATTCTATTCTTTAAAAGCAGACTAAGCCCAAGTGGTTGGCACTGCGGTCTTTACCTTGGTGATGGTAACTTTGTACACGCGGCAAATAAAGTTGAGGGTGTTAAGATTAGTAGTCTTAGTGAACCAAGATATAAAAAGGGCTACAAAGGCGCCGGTAGAATAAAAAAATATACATATACCTTTATAATCATATGATAGATAAGACATATTGGGCATCAGACTTGCCACTACCCCTATCACCATCAGATGACGATGCGTTGGAATATAAGTTTCATTTAAAAAAAGGAACAACATTACTATTGGGTTGCACTAAAAAACTCATACCATTAAGTGATAGACAACTGGATATAGAACCTTGGTATGAAGCGGATACCGTAATCGTGGGTGATTGGGTGGAGAACAAACATTTCTATACTAACATTATGATAGATGGTGGATTATGTTTTACCAAAGAGTTATGTGATTCTATTATTCAAATGGCAAGCAAGAACAGTAAAGTATTAATTGCAAGAGTATTTGATTACAAATTGGACAGTATGAAGATTGCGGATTATTTTCCAAACTTTGCCGACTTTGAGATTGAACCGACATATACATTTAAAACGGAGAAAGAGTATACATTTTACATATGGGAGTTTTAAATAAAATTCATGATGATGCTAAGTTTTTACTACGTAGAATTGAGGATAGCCAATACCATGCAAGGACCATTAACTTCGATGAACTTTACAAACTACCGATATTAACAAGAAGTAGGTTAAGGGACACAAAGATGGAAAAGGGTTTTAACACAACTAAAACCTCAGGTTCAACTGGTGAACCATTAGTTATCGAAAAAACATATGAAGACCACATATGGTTTATAGCCACCAACATATTAGACATTAGATGGAGAAAATGGGATGTCACAAAAAACATAGCTATTATAAACGCGGCAGCTAAAGAAGATGTTTTCGATAGTTGGAGCATCCCATATAATATTGAACCCGTTCAGGGTAAAATGTACACTAACGGACATAAGACATTAAGCGAATTACAAAGTTGGTTAGAAGAAGTAAATCCACATTACGTCAGTTGTTATCCATCAATAATTAAACATATAGATACCACAAGAATTTCTAATTTTATTGATTGGAAAGGTACCGGAGAACTCGGCGGAACATGTTATTCAAGTAACGAATGTGGTGTCATTGCTCTACAATGTCCAAGTAATAGTGGTAAGTATCATGTGATGGACAATCAAATAGTTGAAGTAGATACCGATGGTGGTATGTTAATTACAACACTATCCAACCCATACATTAGAAGGTATAAACACGGAGACCACATCGAACTTGGTGAATGTGATTGTGGAAGAACTTCACAGGTTATTAGTAAGATACATGGTAGAGTTCGTAACATGTTTATTCTACCTAATGGTGATAAGAAATGGCCACTCATTGGCTCACTCGAATATAGTAGTTTCGGTATCAAACAATTTAAAGTAACTCAAACAACTTTAAATGATTTGGTGTTAGAGATAATTTGTGAAAACTTGTTGGAAAAAGAAAAAGAATTGATATCTTTGGTTCAAGATATGTTAGGAACACCAATCAATGTAACAATAAAGTACGTTGACTCATTTCCCAACTACAAATTTGAAGAATTTATCTCACTATTATGATAGGAATTATAATTTTATCTTTGACACTTTTTGTTGGTTTCTATGCACCAAAACCACCGGGAATATTTGGAATACTTATCGAACATTATTGGTTGGGCGGTAAAGAAAGAAAAGAAAAAGAAAATGCCAAATGGCGAAAACTATACAATATTGATAGACAACTAAAAAAAAGAGGTTCAGATTTAGTTCACGAAATAATTAAGAAGCAAGGTCAATAATATTTATTATTTTAGGAGCCCATGTTAATTACAATATTACCAAAAGAAATAGATTTAGAGCCATGGAAATTGGCTTACGTTCATAACCTTCATATTGATTATTACACAAATTCAATACACGCAGTATTTGAGAATAAAGAGATAATCCTTTATAATTTTAATAAATGTGGTTGGATAAACGATAATCGACAAAATAGTTATGATATCTCCTGTGGATTGGCAGGAATTTTTATACAAATTAAACCAAACTAACAATTAAGATTTAACTATCTTCCTTGTCCTCTGTACTTTTTAGGTTTCTCGGCTTTCGGTCCATAAGATTTTTTTAATTTACCTTTCTTTCTTTTACCAAATGAGATTTTAACACCACCGGTGCTACCTCCTTTACCTTTTGCTTTTGCCATTTTTAAAAAATTTTATACTATTAAATATATTGTATTGTAAAATTTTTCACATATATTGCAACACCAAAAACATAAATCGTATGGAAATTTTATTCTCTCAAAGACACAATTTAGCGGCCATCACACCAATGAAGGATTACAGTCCAATAGATGGAACGATTGAATACGATGCTAACGACCCATGGAATAACGTTACACAGATAATAAATCAAAATGTTGTTACATTACCTGCAAAATTACAAAAGGGCAAAAGACGTCTTAGATATTATTACAATAGCGAACCGGTAGATGATAAGGTATCATTATATTCCCGTACATCGACTAATAAAACGTTCTATACCGATAAAGACCGACACATTAAGGCACATTACGGTAATCCATATTCACACATAGAAATTAATACATACGAACGTAGCATTACTCGTAAGGATGATAAAATTACAATAAAGAAATATCATCAGATAAAATCGAGAAACATAAACTCAATCTACTTTAGAAAAATAACGTACATCTATTCGGTAACAGTTAATCTAAAGACTGGTAATTTTACAACGGTCATTACCTCTAAGACAGGAAGAAACACCGGCAAGCAATTTAGAACGAATTCATTCCAATCACTTGAAGTTGTGCTTAATCAGATTATGTCAAGTGAGTATGTAAAAAATGGCGAGTCAATTTTTAGTGGTGAGGAAAATAGTGTTTATTCCGGCGAAGTCGCAAGATTACTTAATTTGGTTGGTGGTCCATTATATAACTCAATAATTGTCAAGTTTGTTGACCTTAAAAAAATTAAGGTTCCAAACGATTACCTTGGGCTATTAACCACTCACTACCCTACTGAAAAGTTCTTGAAGAAGAACGGACGTAAATTGGTTGCATCAGTATTAGATGCTATTGGTATTAAGTCTAAGATTACCATTAAGATGTTACATGATAACATTGAAATTGACTTGGGCTCCTTGTATTGGATATGTAATTTGTTAGGTGATGAATACCCCAAATTTATCAATAATATCAATAGTCGTTTGTTTGAAAGACCAAAAAGTGCTATGTCGCCATATGTGGGAATACATTATGCTCAAATGAGAGAAAAGATTAAACCTTTGAATGGTAAAGATAAAGAAACGTTATGTTTCATATTGAATGATTTTGTTGACAATGCTGACGAATACGAAAAGAAAGATGGTAATTATGTATCATTGATAGATGACCACGTTAGTATGATGGAAAAAATACGACCATATGATGCTGACATTTGTATGAAAGCTAAAACTTGGAAAGATTTTAAAGAAGAGCATCGTGAATTTACAAACATTATCTCAATGATTCGTAAAGGTTGGGTAACCGAGTATGTATTCAATCCAAAGATGATTGAGGATGTTGAAAAACCATTGACAATTGAATTTAAAGTTGACGAAGAATTAGTTACCGAAACATTCTACCCCTACATTTTAAAACGTGAGGATGATTATTCAGAGGAAGGTACATTCATGCACCATTGTGTGGCAACATATTCTGACAAAGATAAGTCTATAATTGTATCCGTTCGTACCAAGGATGGTAGCGATAGAGTTACCTGTGAGTTTACAACGCAAACAGGACTAATGATACAGGCGAGACACTTTTGTAATCAGCGACCACCGGAAGATATGATGTTAGCAATTGACCAACTCAAAGTAAAAACTAAGAAGTACGCAAGACTTGGTTTACTTAATTGTGTTGAGAAAAAGAAGTCACAAGTTAAGATTAATGGTATCGAGGTGCCAAAGCCACCAACGGTACCAACACTAAATGAACACTTGTTTAATTACGAAGTTCCGTTTTAAAGATTAAAGATATTTATATTAATATGAAAAGGATATTACAAGAAGATTTGGAAAGAATTCACCGTCTTAATTATAAGAATGAGCCGGTTAACGAACAATTTTGGGATAAGCTAAAACAAAAATTAGGTTTCAAAAAAATTGACGACTCAAAAAAAGCGGATTTGGTTACAAATGATGTTGAAGACTTTTATAAAACACTTGAAGATTTATCTAAAACGGATGGTCTAACTCAACAAGAAGGTAATCTAATAACATATCAAAAAGATGTGGAGACCATGCAAATGGCTTTGCAATTATTAGGTTATGAATTACCAAAATATGGTGTTGATGGTAGATTTGGACCTGAGACGGCTCGTGCTGTTGATGCATTTAAAAAAGATAGTAACGTATTAAATGAAAGTTCGGCTCAATTAAGAAGCGATATCAAGTCATTAGGTTATAAAGAAAAAGCGGGACAGTTAGATTCTGGTGGAGATATTAGTGATGACATCAGCGGTATTGTTGGTGAAATATTAAAAGATTTTAAGACAACAAATCCAAATGTTGGTGTAACCATAACATCGGGTAATGATAAGTTTCACAAAACTTTAAATTATAATAGTTTACACAAGATAGGTAATGCGGTGGATTTGGTTTTGCAACCTGCTAATAGAGAAACCAAGAATGCATTTGAAAACATTTTAAACCTTTATACAACCAAAGACCCTAAATTCAAATACATCAACGAATACGACCACCCAACTAAAGCAGCAACGGGTGGACACTTCCATTTACAATATGGCGGTAAAGGAGTTAGCGGTGGTTCAGGACCGGTTGTTAAAGCATTTGCAAGCCCATCAATGTTAAGAGCTCTTTATGACAAAATCAAAGAGAGAGGTGTAACATCGGATGAATTGAAAAAATTAATTGATTCCGTTAAATTAAACGCAAGTAACATTAATGTCGATGTTAAAGATTGGCAAGGTATGGTTAACTTGGTTATCGATAAATTGGAAGGTGGATATTATCATCCTGACATGTTAAATGACGGTAGAGTTAAAGATTCAAGATATGGTGCTTCTGGTGAAACAATGTTTGGTCTTGATAGAAGAGCAGGAAAGAATGAATCAACGGCAGAAGGTAGAGAGTTTTGGGCTTATGTTGACTCATTAAATGCTCGTAGTAATTGGAAATGGAATTATATGGCGAAAGATAATCGTGAGGTGGGTTCTAAACTAAGAGTACTTGCAGGTAACTACATTAAACCATTATATGCACAATTTATGAAATCATATATGTCATCTGAAGCTGCCGCAATTGTTAACAATTATGCGCCTTTGACATTTAATTTTATTTATGCAACTTGGAATGGACCAGGATGGTTTGAAAGATTTGCAAAACCACTAAATAAGTCCGTAGCATCGGGAAATACTGACCCTAAATCGTTGAATGACTTGATTAATCAAGTTAGAGCAGGTTCAGGTAATTCATTGATTTCACAAGGCGCACCCAAGGTTGCAAGTGTAACAAATGCTTTGGCGCAAAAAGATACTTCGTCAATGGCTTAATTTAGATTGATAAGTATTTATATATTACTAATAGACTGAAAAACATTTTAAAATGAAAGAAATATCTAAAAAACAATTGTTACAACAAATTAACGAAGCCGAATTTGAAAAAAGAGGTGCGGGTGGCGCAAGTTATATACCTCGTGATGAATATGGTGCTTGGGAAAAAGAATCACAGCCTGATGCAAGAGAAGCAAGAGGATTACCTCGTGAATATCCAAAACGTCCTAAGGGTGCAAAAGAATCGCCAGATTGGTTTGATAGAAGAGCAGCAAGAGCTATCTTAGATAAAGAAAACAATGCACCTAAACCTGATATGATAGTTGTTGATGACCCCGATAACGTGGGTGGATTAATAGTTGTTGTTCAAGTAGAGGGACACCAAATTCAATTATTAAATGAAGAACAATTAAGAGAAGATAATCCTGATTTTCATAGATGGGCAACAACACCACCAAATAGATTATCTTTTATTGATGTAAAGAAAAAAATTGGTGCAGATTGGCTTGGTTTGGGTAGAAAACAACCTGGTGATATACAGATGGCACGTAGAGAAAAGATTGCTAATCAGCAATTCCCTGCACCTGATGGCGAACCAAGAGAATATACTGAACAACAAAAAATATTAACGGAGATTAATCCACTAATCAGACAATTTGCATTTATCACTAAAGAACGTTTAAATGCTGCGGGTCTTCCCGAAATTGTTGCGCCATATCACAAATATAGAGACCAAAAAGAAAATATAAATCAATATACTACCATCAATAATAATGAAGTAGTTTGGTCAACTCAAAGTGTGTTTGGTTATCCGATAGAAGAGTATATCAATAATGCAAAGGCTATGTATAGAGGTCAAACGCCAACATATGTACCTGTAGCAACACATGCCGTTCGTCAAGATAATCCAGGACAAAATTGGTCAATAACAAGACCATCAGAAATTAAAAACCAAGCATATAAAGAGAATCCATTAACACCAATCTATCAATTAAAAAAAGGTGGTTACGACCCTAATGATGTAGATGCGATGATTGCATCTGTATTTACTTTTAGAGGACAAGTAACTGAGGATAATGGTTTTACTTGGACATTAGAATTTAAAACAAAGTACGGTCAAAAACTTAAAGAAGAAACAAGAATTGCGGGTGGTTTGGTTGAAGATGAAGAAAATATCTACTTCACATCAACCGCATCAACAGGTCCTTTAGAAGAAAGATTAGGACCTAACGGTTCAATCGCAACAAATGAAGCGATTATGGATGCTTTTAAAGAAGCTCTTACTGATATGACATCAAAAATTGAGTCTATCGAGCCAAGAAAAGAATTACGTCGTAGATTTGCGGGTGTTGGTAAAGCAGATACAACATTACAATTAAACGAATCAATTGATTCAATAGTTAGTAAAATTATTAACGAACTTAAACAATAACACAAATTAAATTTGTTTAGAAATCCTCACAGAAATGTGGGGATTTTTTTTGTGATATAATTTATTTTATTTATATTTGCTCATTAAACAAAAACCAATGGGCACAAATTTTTATAGAATCCCTACTGAGGATGAAATTAAGGTAAAGCACAACAAGCTACAGATTGACATTTTGAATATGGATTTGTCTCCATTGTCAATTGAGAGTGGATTTCGTGTTGCTGTTGATGATATGTGGAACGGTGAAAACCCGTGGGAAACTTTCATGGATGGAACCTATATCCATTTAGGTAAAAGAAGTATGGGGTGGAAATTTTGTTGGAACTTCAACGATAACAAATACTATTCTAATAAGGAGGAGTTGTTAGCATTTATTCGTTCAGGTAGAGTGATTAATGAATATAGTGAAGAACTAACACCTGAAGAATTCATCACAATGGCCCTTGAATGGGGGGAACCCGATGGTGCAATATATGATAAGGAATATCGTATGAAAGAATGGGATAAAGGTTATGGTACATTTTTTCATTCAGAAAGTTATGATGATAAAATCATCGATGGTTTAAGAGTTTCAAGTTCAAATGATTTTTGTTAATATGAAGAAGTTATTATTTGTATTTGTATTAGGTTTATATTCATGTGACAATACGGTTATACCACCATATTATATTATTAAGGTTGGTGATAATGTATTTTACACAAAGAATCTCATCGAAATTAATAATGGTGTAAGATTCTATAGTATAAATGCTAAAGATACAATCGAAGTTCACGGTTCATACATTAAGAAGTATATTAGACCGGAAGTAAAAGAAATCAATCACAATGATTATTCAAAGTAATGTTAAAGATTAAATTAGAACCCACTCAAAAGATTTGGATAACATCCGACACTCACTACAACCATAAGAATATTTGTAGGGGTGTGACCAATTGGAGAACAGAAGATGGTCGAGTACCTATTGATAGTACGCGCCCATTTGAGTTACTTGAGGATATGAATAGAACATTAATTGACAACATTAACAATAATGTTGGTCAAGATGATATTCTTATTCACTTGGGTGACTGGTCATTTGGTGGGTTTGAAAGTATTGAAG
>Ga0114982_1001583_pt1 | contig 10744 bp, 8 predicted proteins | sample Shrwel_input2_FT_FD_87183 | JGI IMG/M metagenome (GOLD analysis project Ga0114982, IMG submission 87183) | Subsurface microbial communities from deep shales in Ohio, USA - Utica-3 well 1 S input2 FT | ecosystem: Environmental > Aquatic > Deep subsurface > Shale gas/oil reservoir > Produced... | reverse complement strand
TTCTTAGTTCTATTTGTTATATTTGTAAAAACTTATTTTAAATCTATGAAATTTATTATTTCAAGTGGTGAACTGCAGAAAGCATTGCAAACTGTAAGTGGCGTAATATCAAGCTCTCAATCGAGACCGATTTTAGAAAATTATCTTTTTGAGTTAAATGAAAATAATCTTACCATTACAGCATCAGATGGAGAGACAACTCTTGTGACATCAATCGATGTAAAATCGGATGACGCAGGTAAATTTGCTGTTCCTGCTAAAATTTTTCAAGATTTTATCAAAACATACGGCGAACAACCGCTAACGTTAGTTGTTAAAGACAATGATGAAGGTACAGGAAGCCAACTTGAGATCTTAGATGAAAAAGATAATTTTGCTGTAGCTCTGGATAATGCAGATGATTATCCGGAATTGCCGGAATTTGATGCTGCACAAAGCGTAACAATGCCTGCAGGAATTTTATCAGAAGCACTAACAAATACTCTTTTTGCAACAAGTAATGATTCTCTTCGTCCAGTAATGACAGGAGTTTTGTTCCAGTTTGGAGAGAATGAAACCAATTTTGTTTCTACAGATTCTCACAGATTGGTGGTGTACAAAAGAACAGACTTGATGAATGCAGAGCCAATGGAATTCATCATGCCGAAAAAACCATTGAATATTTTCAAAAATATTTTAGCAAGTTCAAATGAAGATCTTACCATAGACTTCAACGAGAATATGGCTAAATTTACTTTCGGTAAACATATCTGGATTTGTAGATTGATCGACGGAAAATATCCTAATTACACTGCGGTAATTCCTAAAGAAAATCCGAACGTTTTAACAATCAACAGAAATCTTTTGCTAAGTGCTATCAAAAGAGCTTCAATCATGTCAAACAAATCTACCAATCAGGTAAGATTCAAGCTTTCTGCAAATATTCTTCATCTTCACGCAGAGGATACAGAGTACGCAAACAAAGCAGATATGCAAATTCCTTGCGACTATAATGGTGAAGACATCAATATTGGTTTTAGTTCTAAATTCTTAACCGAAATGTTGGGGATTTTGGGAGCAGATGATATTACGATGAAAATGTCTCAGCCAAACAGACCGGGAATCATTGAACCTCTTGATGGATTGGAAGAAAACGAAAATATTTTAATGTTATCAATGCCGGTAATCGGGTTGTAAGATTAAATTTTTATAAATAATGAAAGAGACTGATTTTTTAGTCTCTTTTTTTGTTTTTTAAATTCAGTTGAAAGAATAAAAAATTTCTCTGTTTCTCAAAAAAACACGACATTTGTAACTTGAAAAAATTCAAAATAAATTTTCAAAATATACTAAATGAAGATATCAAATAACTGGCTGAAAGATTACATCAAAACAGAACTGAAATCTGAAAGAATAGGAGAGTTTCTTACAGACATCGGTTTAGAGGTAGAAGGAATTGACAAGTTTGAAAGCATCAAAGGAAGCCTGAAAGGTATTATTGTAGGGAAAGTTTTGACGTGTGAAAAACATCCAAATGCTGATAAATTAAAGAAAACTACCGTAGATGTAGGAAACGGAAAGATATTAAATATTGTTTGCGGAGCTCCCAATGTAGAAGCGGGGCAAACTGTGCCTGTTGCAGTAGTAGGAACAAAAATCTATGATAAAACCGGAAACTTTTTTGAGATAAAAGAAGCTAAAATAAGAGGTGAAGTTTCGCAGGGAATGATCTGTGCCGAAGATGAATTGGGATTAAGCGATGATCACGGCGGAATTATGGTTTTAGATGAATCTAAATATGAAGTTGGGAAGAATTTTGCAGATTATTTTGAATTAACAAATGATGAGGTTTTTGAAATAGGATTAACGCCAAACAGAACCGATGCAATGTCTCATTACGGTGTTGCAAGAGATTTATATGCTTTTCTTTCTACCAATCAGCAGAAAGGTGATTTTGAGAAAATTTCTTCCGTTGCTTTAATTAATGAAGGCTCGCACGAGTTTTCTTTGGAAATTGAAAATGCAGAATTAACACCGAGATATATTGGTGCTGTTATAGAAAATGTAAAAGTTTCAGAATCTCCGTCTTGGTTAAAAGACCGATTAAAAGCAATCGGACTAAGCCCAATAAACAATATTGTAGATATTACAAACTATATTCTTCATGGTTTTGGTCAGCCGCTTCACGCTTTCGATGCAGATAAAATTGCAGATAAAAAAGTGAAAGTAGGAACTGTTGCTGCGGGAACAAAATTTACAACTTTAGATGGTGTTGAAAGAACTTTAAACGGTTCTGAAATCATTATTAAAGACGGAAAAGATAACCCAATGTGTATCGCCGGAGTTTTCGGAGGTGCAAATTCGGGGGTTTCTAATGATACAAAAACTATTTTTCTAGAAAGCGCTTACTTCAATCCTGTTGCGGTAAGAAAAGCTGCAAAATCACACGGATTAAATACCGATGCATCTTTTAGATTCGAAAGAGGAGTAGATCCTAATATCACAAGAACGGCAATTACTCACGCCATCAAAATGATTCAGGATTTGGCAGAAGGAAAGCTTGTGGGAGATTTGCTGGAAGAATATCCTAAGAAAATTGAAGATAACTATATCATCATCAGATTCTCAAAAATAGAGCAGATTTTAGGAACTAAAATTCACAGAGAAAAAGTAAAAGAAATTCTAAAAGCATTGGAAATTCAGGTTTTAAATGAAATTCAGAATGGTTTTGAGATTTCTGTTCCTGCCTATAGAGCCGATGTTACAAGAGAAATTGATGTTATTGAAGAAATTTTAAGAATCTACGGATACAACAAAATAGAAGCTCCGCAAAAAATTTCATTTACTCCTGTAAAGCTAAGCGCAAATGATCAGGATGAGCTGGAAAATAATTGGGCAAGAACATTACAAGGTTTAGGTTTTAACGAAGTAATGAACAATTCTCTTACTTCTGTGAAAGATGAAACAGATGCTGTAAAGCTTTTGAATCCTTTAAGTAATGATCTTGCTTTCATGAGAAAATCCCTTCTGGAGGGACTTCTTCAAAATGCGGTATACAATATCAATAGAAAAAATCAGGATCTTAAGTTTTTCGAATTTGGGAAAATATACTATAAAAAGGATAAATACGAAGAAAGAAAGCAATTGGCGATTTTGGTCACCGGAAGAAATGTTGCCGAAAACTGGTTGCAGCCAAAATCTGTTACCGATTTTTACAATCTTAAAGCTTATGTAAAAGTTTTGCTGGAAAGATTAACCATTGATTATAAAGAGGTTGCTTTGTCTGATGATCGATTTTCAGATGCTTTGTCGTATGAAGTTGAAGGTAAGACTTTGGTAAGAATAGGAAAAGTAGCTCCTGTAATGCTGAAAGATTTTGATATTGATCAGGATTGTTTTTACGCGGAAATAGAGTTGGAATTTGCTCAGAAATTACGCTCCAACAACGAACTGAAGTTTAAAGATATTCCTAAATTCAACAAAATAAGAAGAGATTTAGCTTTGTTAATTGATAAAAACATTTCTTACAAAGATTTATATCAATCAGCAGAAAAAAACAAATCTTCATTCATTAAAAATATTAATCTTTTTGATGTTTATGAAGGTAAAAATCTTCCGGAAGGAAAGAAATCTTATGCGATGAGTTTTGAGCTGTTAAACGAAGAGAAAACCCTTGAAGAGAAAGAAATCTCGGAAGTAATGGATTCTTTGATAAAATCTTTCCAGAAAGAATTTAATGCAGAATTGAGATCTTAACTTTATTCAAATAAAAATAGATATTAAAACGGACTTTGACCAGTCCGTTTTTTTTGTGATTTTTTCATAATAAGAAATAATAAAATATTATGAAAGGCGTTTACATAATATTATTTCCGTAAATTTGGTTTAAATCAAAAGAAAAATGAAAAGAGTCTTTTTAAGTTTATGTACAGTGGTTGTTTTGGCTTCTTGCGGAACAATGGCAAGTTCCTCTTCATCTAAAGTAGGAAAATCTCAACCTTCAATTTCTGCTACTAAGTGGGTTTTGGCAGATAATGTAAAAGGTAAAACACCGACTCTGAACATAGACGGAGCAAAAGTTACGGGAAATGCAGGATGTAACAGTTACTTTGGTACATTATCTACAGATGCTGCTTCAGGATCTTTTATGGCGTCACAATTGGGTTCCACCAAAATGGCGTGCGAGAATATGAGTGTTGAGCAAAATTTCATGTCTATGATGCAGAAAGCTAATAAATATGTAGTTTCCGGAACAACATTAGAACTGTATCAGGATAATCTTTTATTATTGAAATTTAATAAATCAGAATAATTGTGATTATTCACAATTTTTAATAAATAAATAAGGCTCAGATTTTATAATCTGAGCTTTTGTTTTGTAATGAATTGAGTGAGGTTAAAAAAAAGCTAAAAACCTAATGAAGCAGGTTTTGGGAATTTTTTTTGATTTACTTTGTAACGTATTATTTTATTATTATGTTCGACAAACAACAGCGTAAGCTGAAAAGATCTGCCAGATTAATATCCGTTTTAAGCAAATACGGTTTTAAAGATATCATTTCGAGAATGGGTAAAAAACCGGAAGATAATTCCGGACAATCTGATGAAATTATTTCTAAAGGGACGGTCTATGAAAGAATTCGGCTTGTTTTGGAAGAGCTTGGGCCAACTTTTGTGAAGTTAGGACAAACCTTCAGCAATCGTGAAGATCTTCTTCCGCCGGAACTAATTCAGGAGTTGCAGAAACTACAGGATCGGGTAGAAGTTGTTGATATGAATGTAGAAGAAATTATGGAAAATGAATTTAATATTTCAATTAAAGATCACTTTTCGGAAATCATTTCAAAACCTTTGGCAACAGCTTCAATTGCGCAGGTTTACAAAGCAACTATGATAACAGGTGAAGAAGTAATTTTGAAAATTAAAAAGCCAGATGTTCTCACCATAATCGAAGATGATTTGCTGCTTATTAAAGACCTTGTAAAACTGATTTCTACGTATTCCGAGATTGGTTCAAAACTAAATTTAAAACAGGCGATCGCTACATTTGAAAAATCTTTACTCGAAGAAGTTTCGCTGGTAAATGAAAGAAATAATATCAAACAATTTGCTTTAAATTTTAAGAATAATAAAGAAACCTACGTCCCGATTGTTTATGATGAGTTTTCCAACAATAACATTCTTTGTATGGAATTTATTAACGGAATAAAAGTTACCGACAAAACTGAACTTGTAAATAATAATATTGATCCTGTAATAGTTTCTGAAGTAGGTTTAAGACTTTTTGTTTCGCAGATTTTAGATTATGGTTTCTTCCATGCAGATCCTCATGCAGGAAATATTTTGGTGAAGAAAAACGGAAAAGTAGTTTTTATTGATTTTGGTGCAGTAGGAAAAATTCAGCCAAATGACAAAGAAATTTTGGAAAGTTTAATCGTAGCATTTGTTGCTAAAAATTCTCATAAAATCGTAAGATATTTGAAGAAAATGGCAGTGAGTTACGAAATTCCGGATGAAAGAAGATTTGAAAATGATGTAGAAGAAGTTCTGAATTTTGTTCACAGTACATCCCTGAAAGACATCGATCCGAATGTGATTATCAATAAGATGAAAGATGTTTTGAAAGACAACCAGCTTTATATGCCGGATTATTTTTATCTTTTATTTAAAGGAATCGGTTTAATAGAAGGAGTTGGGAGAACCATCAATCCGGATTTGGATATTGTGAAAAGCCTTCATCCGTACACAAAAAAAATATTCGCACGAAAAGTCAGCCCGAAAAAACTTTTTAAAACCGGGATGGATAAAATGATGAATTTTACCGATAACGTAGATGAAATTCCGAGAGAACTCCGTTCAGTTTTGCAAAAATTAGATGATAATAAATTCACCATTTCTAGTGAAATCAAAAATATTGAAAAGACCAATCAATTAATTAAGTCAAGTATTATCAATTTAGTTTTGGCAATGGTTTTAGGAGCAAATATTATCGCAACCGCAATTGTTTTTGTTTCAGAATCGGGACCGAGAATTGGAGAAATGTCTTTAATAGCAGTTTTAGGATTCTTATTTTCTGTTTTTTTAATCGTTGTTCTTCTATTGAGAATTACAAGAAAATAAAATTTAAACATAAGTAGATTTACAATTATAAAGTCAACGCTTAGCTTGTTATTCCGCAGGAATCTAACCATAAATAATTTTTTTGTGTCGAGATTCCTGCGGAATGACAAAAATTCTTACAATAGTAAAGTTATTTTAATTTGAGTAGCCTCAAACATCAATATTCCAACCATAAAAATCAATTCAATTAATTGCCTATCTTTGCAAAATGGAAAAACTCACTTTTGCAGACTTTGATCTTCCGGTTAAAGTTCTTGATGTTTTAGCAGATTTAAATTTATTTGAGCCGACTCCCATTCAGGAGAAAAGTATCGGTCCTATCCTTTCCGGTAGAGATGTAATGGGAATTGCACAGACTGGAACAGGGAAAACTTTGGCATACCTTCTTCCGGTTCTTAAAACCTGGAAATACAATAAAACAGGCAATCCTACAGTTGTAGTTTTGGTTCCTACAAGAGAATTGGTGGTTCAGGTAACAGAAATTGTAGAAAAACTGACAGAAAATATTACTGCAAGAGTAATCGGAATTTACGGTGGAAAAAACATCAATACGCAAAAGCTTTTATTTAATGATGGGTGCGATATTCTGGTAGGAACTCCCGGAAGAATCATGGATTTGGCAATTGATAATGCTATCTCATTAAGAGAAGTTCAAAAACTGATTATTGATGAATTTGATGAAATGCTGAATCTTGGTTTCAGACCTCAGTTGACGCATATTTTCGAAATGATGAGGGAAAAAAGACAGAATATTCTTTTCTCTGCAACGATGACGGAAGCTGTAGACGAAATGTTGGATCAGTATTTTGCGGGACCAATTGAAATTTCTTTGGCAAAATCTGGAACTCCGCTAGAAAAAATTGAGCAGACAGCTTACAAAGTTGAAAACTTCAATACCAAGATCAATTTGCTTGAACACTTGTTGAAGAATAATGAAGATATGTCTAAAGTGTTGATTTTCGCGAACAACAAAAAACACTCAGATCTGTTATTTACGCAAATAAACGAGCTTTTCCCGGATCAGTTTGATGTAATCCATTCCAATAAATCTCAGAACTACAGATTGAAGGCGATGAAACGCTTTGAAAAGGAGGAAATCCGTGGTTTAATTACGACAGATGTTATGGCGAGAGGTTTGGATATTTCAAATGTCACTCACGTTATCAATTTTGAAACTCCTGAAGTTCCGGAACAGTATATTCACAGAATTGGTAGAACGGGTAGAGCAGATAAAGACGGTAAAGCTATTACTTTTGTTGCGAAAAAAGAAGAAACTTTGGTTCTTGACATCGAATTATTGATGGATAAAGAACTAATTTACATTGATTTTCCAGCAGAAGTGAAAATAAATCCTAAGAAAATTGCTTCTGAAGAAGATGTGATTTTGATGAAAAATCCTGCTCAGGCAAAATTATATGATGGAGGAGGCGCTTTCCACGAGAAGAAAGATAAAAACAAGAAAGAAAACTGGGGCGGTCCTTCAAAAAGAAAAGCTCCAAAAAAATTCGGAGCCAACCGTGCACAGCAAAAATCAATTTCAAAGTCTAAGAGAAAAAAGTAATAAAAAAACGATTCCAATTTTTTGGAATCGTTTTTCGTTTTGTAGTTAGAAATTATTTCATATAAGGATTCATTACCTTCGTCCAAAGTTGGTAACCTTCCGTAGTCATGTGAAGCATATCTTCTACAAAAAGATCTTTTCTTATATTTCCGTTTGTGTCATTCATTACTTTTGTAATATCAATAAATTCTGCATTTTTTTCCTTCTTCATGAATTTTGCAATTCTCTTGTTGGCTTTTTTCATTTGCTGCCAAAGATTTTGCCTGCTCGGAGAATATTTTATTGAAATGTAATCAACCTCGATGTTCGGAAACTTAGTACGTATTTTTTTATAAAAAGTCTTAAATCTATCTACTACAATATCAGCTTTAAGTTGAGCATCATCTGCAAAATCGTTTTCTCCGCAATAGATAATAATTTGTTTTGGGTTGTAAGGATTCAATAAATCTTCAGAATAGTAATTGAGGTCTGTGAGTCTTGAACCTCCGAAACCTCTGTTGATAATGGTCTTTCCGGGAAAATATTCTAAGACATCTTTCCATTTTGTAAAAGAAGAACTTCCTACTAAAAGAATTGCGTTATCGGGTGGAGCAGACTGTTGATCCAGTGTTTTGAAATTCTGAATGTCCTGCCAAAACATGGGCTTTTTTTCCTGCGAAAAAATAAATACAAAAGTCAGCAATAGAAATGCTGAAAAAATCTTCTTCATTGTTCTTTAATTTAATTAAAATAATATAATAAAAAACTCCCGAAAATTTCGGGAGTTTTTGTTTTTTTATCTTTTATAGCTTCTGTACACAAAATCTATGACTTGGTCTCCGTTGTAATCTATACTGTCAAACATTTCCATTAATCTCATTTCGCTGTTGCTCAGTATATCAACTTTGAAAGCTCTTTCATTGTCATTATCAAGCTTTATAACAAGTATTTTTTTCTCTGTATCGTATGTGTAAGTGCCCTCTGTTGTAGAACTTGTACAATTGGTTCCTATTCCCGTCACTGCTGTGTATGCGGTATAATAATCTATTCTGAATTCTGTAGTGCTTTTTGCATTGCAGCCAGTAGGAACTACAGTATTGAGTACCGTTTTATTATCTTTTCCGGAAATTACTTCTTCTTTGGTTTCCTTCCATTGACCTTTTAACATATCCAATTCAAAACCTTCAACATCATCATCTTCACATGAACTAAGCGCTAAGGCTGAAAAGGCAAATAAAAGTAAGTATTTTTTCATTTTCACAAATTTAAGATTGTGCTAAAATATAAATAAATTTGCAATATTTATAATGAATTTTCGGTTTTTTAAAGTAATATTTATAAAAAAGATAATTATTTGTTCAAGAGAAAGAGATTAAAAGAGAGAAGTCCTGAATCTTGAGTTTATTATTACAGAAACATTCAAAAACTTCCCGCTTCTAAAGTATTTTAATAACTCATCTCAACAATCTTGTACACATCTTGCGGAGTTAGGTTTTTGTTTTCGCCTAAACCAAGCCATTTTCTTTCTGTAAAGGCTTTTTCAATACGATCTGCCGTATCTTTATAGTCATCGGTATAATATGAAAGCTTTGTCTGTATTTCTAAACTATGGAAAAACTCTTCCATTTTTCTTATTGCTGCTTCTGCTTTTTCTTCCACACTTCCTTCCGTTATTTTCCACACTCTTTCTGCATACTGAGCCAATTTCTCTTTTTTCGTTTCAAAATTGTAGCGGTAATGAGAAGGAGCTATTACAGCAAGTGTTCTTGCATGATCTATTCCGTAGTACGCAGTCAGTTCATGTCCCATTGCGTGAACTGCCCAATCTGTAATCACTCCTTTTTGAATAAGTCCGTTAAGAGCCATTGTACAACACCACATGAAGTTTCCTGCGGCATCATAATCGAAATTACCAGTCATTACTTTTGGTGCTGTTTCCTGTAGACTAATCAGGATGCTTTCTGCAATTCTTTCCTGAAGATCCGCTGAAGAAGGTGATGTCATATATTGTTCCAGAACATGAGTATATGCATCGGCAATTCCGTTAGCAATCTGTCTTTTTGGAATTGACTGAATTACTTCCGGATCCAGAACTGAAAACTGAGGAAATAATCCTGATCCGCCAGAAGATAGTTTTTCGTTGGTTTCTCTTCTGGAGATTACATATCCAGAATTCATTTCAGAACCTGTAGCCGGTAAAGTAAGAATTGTTCCGAATGGTAATCCTTCACCTTCCATTGTTCTTACGGAGTTTTTGAGAATTTCCCATGGCTCGCCATCGTAATTTGCTGCAGCAGAAAGAAATTTCACCCCATCAATTACTGAACCTCCGCCAACGGCAAGTAAAAACGTAATATTGTTTTCTTTAATAAAACTCAAAGCTTCCAGTAAAACGGCATATTCCGGATTAGCAGGAACACCACCGAATTCATGAAGATCATAATCTTTCAAAGCTTCTTTTACCTGATCGTAAACACCATTTTTTTTGATGCTTCCACCACCGTAAATCATTAATATTTTGGCATCTTGAGGAATTTCTTTTGAAATTTTAGCAATTTCACCTTTCCCGAAAAGTATTTTTGTTGGATTTTTTAATTCGAAATTAAGCATTGTTCTAAATTTATTTTAGACCAAATTTACGCATTGAATTATGAAATTTCAGTTAATGAAAGTTTAAAGTTTGTATGATTTAATTTTATTTAAACTATCGGAATTCCGAGTAACTGCAATTATTAATTTATAATATTCCTTTAAAATAATTACTTTTCTTAGATTTCATAATATTAAATTTGAAATCGATTATTTTTAACGGTTTTCCTCCATTCTTTTCTGATGAAGAATATGAGAAGTTCTTGATTTTATTTCGTCTTTCACTCTTTTAAAATGAATGAGTGAGTAAATAACAAATGGAACTATAATTACAGGAATTAGTGTATATAGAGTAACTCCGTCTTCGATAGTTAGATAAGCAGAGATGCCGGTAATAATCAGAAAAGATAGTATAGACAATAGAAAGAGTGATCTTTGTTTTTTCTCAGTAATTTTTAATTCATCCAAAGTTTGATCTGAAAGTATTTTTTTTTGCATTATTGTGTCTTATTATTT
>Ga0114982_1001578_pt1 | contig 10764 bp, 9 predicted proteins | sample Shrwel_input2_FT_FD_87183 | JGI IMG/M metagenome (GOLD analysis project Ga0114982, IMG submission 87183) | Subsurface microbial communities from deep shales in Ohio, USA - Utica-3 well 1 S input2 FT | ecosystem: Environmental > Aquatic > Deep subsurface > Shale gas/oil reservoir > Produced... | reverse complement strand
GCTATTATCATACAATCTTTTAGAGTCGGACGCTACTAAGGCTGCGGCTGCGGCTGCGGCTGCTGCTTTATCTGCTATTATTTTTGTGGCTTCTTCAGGAGTTAGTCTTCTCCAAAACTTATTACCGTCTATAGGTGGAGCATAGCCTGGTGCACCAACACCCTCTATCATTTTAAAAACTTGTCCATCTTTCATTACAATATCATCTTGCTTATAAACAATTTTATCAGTATATGCGGGAGCTGTAATATTTGTAAAAGTATCCACCCTTAAAAATAACTGGCTATATATTAAAAGAATTAGAAGAACTCCAATTAATATTCCTAATCCATGCAACACTTTACCGGACATATCTAATTATATATTAGAGTTTCATCTAACATATAATATCTAAGTTACATTGATCAAAATTAGGCTTTAAAGCGCGTGTTTCTCATAAATGTACTTGTGGGTTTAACTTTTTTGGGACAGACTGCATTCAAAACTGCACCCTTAAATGTTATAGTTGGGCTACTGTTATCGCTACAATCTACGGTGGCAAGTTCTGCTGAATTCTCAGGTGCTTGAGATACTGGTATTAATAAAGGCGTGGCTTTTTTAGGGCAACTTGCGGTCAAAGTGGAAGACTTTATTGCTATCTTTGGGTTAACACCTGTAGGACACGTTATAGTTGATCTATCGGCCACTTGTATTTGTGATTGTGATTGCGCAGCGACCTGTGGTTGCGCAGCCGCCTGTGATTGCACGGTGACTCGGGATTGCGCGGCTACTTGTGCCTGTGCTCGCGCTTGTGCGTCTGCAGCAGATTGAGCGCTGGCTCGCGCTTGTGCTTCTGTAGCGGCTTGAGCGCTGGCTCGCGCTTGTGCGTCTGCGGCGGCTTGAGCGCTGGCTCGCGCTTGTGCGTCTGCGGTGGCACGTGCTTGCGCTTGAGCGGCGGCAGTGGCGGCGGCGGCTTCTGCTAATTCTTCTGCACTTGGTGGTGGTGGAGGGCCATCGCCCTTAGGGCATAAATTCTTATTAGAGTTACTGCTTATTGGAGTCCAGACACTATCATTAGGAGGAGTTACATTTACTTGCTGGTTCGAATTATTAGTCATAATATACTTATTATTATCTGTCGCTTTTACAATATCACCGCGATTATACTTTTTTATATTACTATAAAGGCTTGGTCCACATAATAAATTGGGAGAAGGTATAAGTACCCACGACTCATTTTGTCCTGGTATATATCCTGAACCTGATAAGTTATTACGTGTAATATATGTTGACTGAGTAGTAGTGCCTGGTGGAGTATATTTCACTATATCACCAATTTTGTATATAATACTATTATCATATAATAAAGGATCCGAAACAGTTACACTAGTTCCACTGGAGCATAATTTTTGATTAGCGCCAGCAGAGAGTTCCGTCCAGTAATCCTCCCTTTGTTGCCAGTTTGATTCAGGGCCAAAATCACCAGCATTACCGATTCTTTTTGCCAGCACATACTTTTTCTTATTTGAACCCATTACAACATCACCTGATTCATATATCTTTCCTTGATTAAAAACACCGGGTTTACAAAAATCAATCGTCTTTGATTCTAATACATACCAGGGAGGTGTTCGGTCAAGCGGATACCCTTTCCAAGTTCTGGCAAGACCTGGGCCTCCTATATATAAAAACACAGCGCCATCATCGTTTACTTTTTTTACTATATCGCCCATAAAATAGTCCTTATTAATATCAAATACATCAGGAGAAACACTAAATGCCTCTTCTTTTGAATAAATTACACGAGCAACAAAAAGAACCGCTAATACAAAAATAATGACAAATATACTTATTAAATGCGTTTCGCGCATATCTAATTTGCTGCGAGAATTTTATCTAAGATACAATCCATACGGTATATAAGTTGAAATGGATACTACTTCATCATCCGCTAAAGGCTTCGCCTTTGAACGGCGTGTAGGTGTTCTCCTAGATCAGGTGAAAGACGGCCTCGTAAATTCATCCGAAGGCTGGGTCTTCATTATACACAGTGAGCAAGGAATCCGTGACTTCTTCAAGGAACAGAGTCTCAATGGCGTAGATCATATGATTCAGATCCAGGATCCAAAAGGTAAACAGCATGTCTTTTTCATCCAAGAGAAATGGAAGTTAGTCACGAGTCAGCGCGAGGTATCCCAGTTCTTAGATTGCTGTGCCCGCATTTTAGCGAGAATGCCAGATTACAAGGGCTCCATCCATCGCCTTTGGTCCTCCCGGACAGTTCCATCTCTTAATGGTGAGAAGTCTCTACAGGAGGGCCAGTGTATCATAGTCCAGACGTGTACATCTCAGAGTATCTTAGCCTTCAATACGATCCTTGTTATCTGTGAGATTCTGGGCCAGCGGCATCTAGCTATAGAAATCCTGAAGGGGCTCGGGTCCCTCCTACCGAGCGCCGAGGAGGCTATTCAGGATCCTAAGACCTTGGAAGAGGCTCCGAAAACCGTGTTTGAGCCAGTGAGTGACTTCGGGGAGAAGCGGGTCCTGCCAATCACGAATAAGACGGTTGTTTTAGTCAAGAAGGTTATCTGAAGATACACGGTAGCAAAAAATTGACCTATCATTTACGTGTTATATATAGCACGCAAATGGCATTTCATGCAATATCGCTCTTCTCAGGTTGTGGTGGGGATACTCTTGGTCTTGAGACTGCTGGTTTCAAGGTAGTAGCCTTCTCCGAACTCAAGCCTACGATAGCCAAGTCGCATCTAGCGAATTTCCCAGATTCGGCTCATATTAAAGATTCCAAGGGCAAGACTGGCGACATCACCAAGATCGAGGATGGGCAGTTCAGTAAATACAAGGGTCTTCCTGTAGACCTTGTATTTGCCGGCTTCCCTTGCCAGGGGTTCTCTAGAGCGGGTAAGAAGTTGGAAACAGATCCCAGAAATCAGATGTTCAGACAGTTCGTCCGTGTGACCAAGGAGGTCAGGCCGCTCTTTGTAATAGGTGAGAATGTGGTAGGTCTGGAAAAGTTTAAGAGTGGTCCCAACGTGGGTGACCCGCTCATGATTGACTGTATCAAGGCCGCTTTCTCGGAGATCGGCTACACGCTTATCTACAAAGTCCATGAGGCCACAGCCTTCGGTGTTCCCCAGAAGCGGAAGCGACTTCTCATTGTGGGCTGGGATACTACAAGGCTACCCGAGTTCAAGGCAAAGGAAGCAGCCCTGTGGACTACTATTGCGAGGCTGGGGGCTTTAAAACAGATGATCCTACCGAGGTCATTCATATCCAATACAATGGAAGGCGCCTATCTGATTCCTCAAGCATCTGTGCCTGACGGCTTTGATGCCTATGCCCTAGCAGTCGCCGAGGATGCCGAACCCGTCGGTGTAGCGCATCCCTACGTAGTCTTGAAGGTGGGTCAGAATCTTCTCAGTTGCACGAAGCGGGATTCACCAGTCCACAGTGAAATCGTGAACTTGGATGCCCCGATGAAGACTATCATTTGCACGTATGGCCACCAGCCACGGCTCCTAGTTGGCTTGAGGAAGCCATCTGGGGCCTCGTATGCCAGATGTCTGACACCGGATGAACTGAAGCAGGTCCAGGGCTTCCCTTCCTCATATAAGTTGGAGGGATCAACTGGCGAAAAAATTATTCAGATTGGCAATGCCGTGCCGCCACCTATGATCGAGTGTGTCGCTAAGGCACTCAAGGCAGTGGCAGTGGAATTACTCGCTTAACCTTTAGTTTAGGCAATGCATGTATTGCCACGCGAGCAAACTGTGGTGGATGCGTATCAACAAACGACACCGATTTTTCAGACACTTTTTGTGTTTGTGTTTCAACACTGATCTTGTCGCTAAGAGGCACTTGTTGTCTTGGTGCACTTATAGGGAGGACAGGTGCCCTAGTATTTATATGGTTATGAATGGGTCTATCTGATAAATTATATTCAATAATTGACCAGATACACCCCATTATCAATATTAAACCAGCACCCACCATTATTACGATGAACTCTTTAGAGTTGATAACCTGTAAAGTATATGAATAATTAGCATTGCTCATTGACTGCCCAGTTGTATCTCCTATAACTTGAGACGCAGGTGCTGGTAAGAGTATAAGTCCCACAATCAATAATACTAAGCCTATTAATATACATATAATAAATACATTGTGAGTTCTTGTAGATGGCATTTTAGTTACATTATATAGGGGTCAATAGTATTTCATTTTTTTGCGTTGCGTAAAGTAGTTAATTCATCTGCTATTATTTTTACAGGTCCATATTTACAGCACACCTTACACTCATATATCATCTCGTTGGCATCTAGAACTTTAGCGTGGCGATGTTTACATATCCAATTAGGCCTATCATTGTCAACCGGGTATAGTATAGACATTGGATTCACAATTACTGCTGTTTTACTTTTTTCTGGGATGCTCATTCTAAGCTGTTTTTACGCAATATAATTTACTCAGACCCTCCAATCCATCATGGCCAAGAGACGATTGGAGGCGACCTGATTCTGAGTCCAGTGTGATCCATCGTGGACCGTGTGAACATAGGAGAGGCTAGGCTCTACAGATAGTGTAAACCCGGCTTGAATCGCCTGACGCATTGCCAGAATACTATCCGTGCCTACAACGCGCTCCTCAGGAATGATAGGCATATGCTTTACAAATTCCTTTGGCCAGACGGCATTGCCGTCATTCAGCAAAAAGTTCCAGCCAGTAGTCTGTAAGACTGAGTTCCAATTATTACGGTCAATCCGTTTTCCGCTGAAGTGCTTGATTTTGTTTTCGATGGCGCCCGTGTCTAAAAATAGGCGCTCATTTCCCGCGGCGGCATACACGGTCTTTTTGGCTTCAAGGCCGTCACGCTCAATACAGCGTAAGACCTCATCAAAATATGCCGCGTCAAAGAAATTATCGCTGTCTAGAACCGCCACAAACTCAGTCGGTGCTTTTAGGAGGCACTGGCGCTTGTTACCATAGACGCCGAGTATTGACTCATTTTGATAGAGGCGCAACTTTGGATTTTCCTCTAGCCCTACTTCACAAATGGCATCAATATCATGACCATTCTCATCGCAGATTACAACACACTCAATCTTAGTAGACTCTAGATATAAGGGTAATTGCCTTTTCAAGAACTGGTCCCAGCGATCCATTGTGGGTATAGCGACTGTTAAAGACATCTTATCTAAGAGTTATTGACTGAAGTTTAGACCTCATTGGTTTAAACCTCATTGGTTTAAACCTCATTGGTTTAAACCTCATTTGATTTAAACCTCCTTTTATTTAGATACGATAATTCCTCCACATGAAGTAAGAAGCAGATGAGTGCCGCCGGTGTAAAACAAATGGGCAATGAAAAGCGGGCGAACGTTCTACCTGTTGGCACGGCCTCCGGTCCAGGCTTTCTTGGCCCGTCCTACAATCCCGCCGATCAGATGTTACCACCGGCGCAAATCGGCGTTCGCAGAGGTGGCGACTTGGGCGACGTGGTTGGAGCCGTGAAAGGCGTGATTTACTATGGCGATATGATTGGATTCGGCGCACCGTCCTCTAGATTTACACAGGGTATGCCGGGTTTGAATCCTCTTGGTGTGAATTACTTTATCAACTCAGGCCTCACCTGTAGTAATGGAGCGCCGATGTGGGAGTTTGTCCAGACGATTCCTGATGGTTCAGCACTCGGTCAGAAAGTGAAGGATGCCCTGGCTGGCGTGGGTCTTCCTGGTCTCCGAGGTATGGCGCCTGGTATGTTAGAGGACGTGAAATTCGCCTTGGACCCTTTTCCCGTTATTAACGCCGTGGTAGGCAGTGGTTATCCCAAGTGCAATCTGGTAAAGAAGATGGTTGGTGATGCGGATGGAAATATTCAGAATGTGGATGGAGAGTTGTTAGTGGATCCAGTCGGATTAATTCTGGGTAATGATGGCAAATACTATCAGGAGCGTTGGATTCAGGCAAAATATCCGATCAAAAAACGTAGACCTGGTGAAAGCCAGGAAACTGCCGAAGCCAGAGCGGAACCCATTCAGTTGTCATATGAGGACTGGCAAAAGGAGCCTAAGATCTATCAGGAGAATGGCTGTCGTATAGACCCGAAGGGCACCGAGGCCCAACCCAAATTCTGTAATCCCTCAACTGGTTCCAAGACAATTACACTGGATGATGGGACAACGATTATGGCATATTCAGATGGCTTTCAAGACTATGATGAAAAAAGGGTTGTAATGATGAAAAAGGGTCCTCAGGCGCTCTTGTCATTGAGCGTGGCTGTCATTTCCGTGATGTGCCTGATGTCATTTTGGAGTTATAGGGGGCGATAGAGTAGTAGGCGATAGAGTAGCAGGAGATAGACTAGCAGGAGATACAGCAGAAGGAGATGATGAGAGAATCTTACGGACTTCTGGAGAATAATACGATGGATACTTACACAGGCTCTGTTTTACATTATATACGATATTGGACATAATATCCCCACGAGTGATATTTGCTGTCCAGACACGCCTAGATGTAGTATCTTCTATGGATCTGGGATTGAACTTCCTGTCGTTAAATATCTTTGGATTATCGGACATTCGTGTATTATATACACATATACCTGATATGGAAATGTTCAATTTTTATTCAGTTGTTGATTCGCTAGTTAGAGGCGCTGCATATAAGGCATTGGAGCAAGAACGACCATGCTGACCAGAATTAGCCTTACAAGTTATGCAGCAATAGAGACCGCCATTATTAGCAACATTTGTATTCTTAATACGCTGGCACCCAGCGCTTTCGCACTTGCCACTGGGTATAGATCCTGCAGGCGTAGGGCCTGTAGGACCAGTAGCATTCGCAGTAGGGCCCACGCGCCCTCTAGACGCTGTAAATATACCGCCAGCCAATGATCTCGCTCCTAGCAAATTCGCTGTAAAGTTACCAGCATTCGAGGACATTCTACTATATTATAATACTCTGCTATAAAAATAAATACCCACTAATATCTGATATCGTATTCAATACTTTTTCTGTATGACTTGCGCTAGCAGCTTACGCTAAAGCCTGGTATGCATACCACGCTGAAGTGGCGCCCGCGAACTGGGCGATCGTGTAAGTTACGAACTCCGTCGGAGAGATCGCGCCCTTCACCAACATCGCGATAGACACCGCCGGGTTCACGTGAGAGCCAGAGATGCCGCCTAGAAGGAACACGTTGAGGGCGAGTGTGCCACCAATAACGAGAGCATTACCCGTCGCAAAGATAGACATCAGCAGCAAAAAAGTCCCGAAAAACTCAGCAATTAGAGGAAGCACGCCAATCATTTCTACCATTACTCAGCGATTTTTGCTAGGGCCGAAGAGACCTGATTCTGGTTCTGATCATGATCCTGAATAGCCGATCCATTGACCGCCCCTTGAGTGAAGATTCGCGATCCAATATTCATCGTCTCCAACTCCTGCACCAGTAGTTTATAAGCATACGGGATGTGAATGGCTGCGAACTCCGTAGTGTTCTGGCAGCCCTTACACAGCCAGATATTGGCATCCGGGTTGGCAATCGCCAGAAGACCACACTTTCGGCACGTGTAGCACTTGAATCCGTCACTACACTCCATGAAGCGCTCCTTCGTGAATTCCATGACACCGTGCGCCGCCACGCAATCACGTTCCATCTCGCCGAACCGGAGACCACCTTCCCGGGCACGCCCCTCAGCCGGCTGTCTGGTGAGCATCACTAAAGGCCCACAGGCACGTGAATGGAGTTTATCTGCCGCGCAGTGCCTCAGACGCTGATAGAAGCACGGACCCATAAAGATCTTCGTCTCCATCTGTCGTCCCGTCAGACCATTATACATCACCTCGTTGCCATAGGGCTCCAAGCCCATGTCATCGCGGAGAACCTTCGCCAGACCATCCAGTGTCATATTCTTGTTGAAGGGCGTCCCATCACCCAGACAGCCCGTGTGACAGCCGATCTTGCCCAGGAGCGTCTCCATGAGTTGGGCAATCGTCATACGGCTAGGAATGCAGTGTGGATTGATGATGATATCCGGAATAATGCCTGAGGCCGTCTGCGGCATATCCTCCGGCTCAAGCAACATACCCACAGTTCCCTTCTGGCCGTGGCGACTGGAGAACTTATCGCCAATCTCCGGCGTTCTCAGTTCGCGCATCCGGATCTTCACAAAGGAATAGCCCTCGCCATTCCGATTCTTGAAGATCTTATCCACGAAGCCGCTTTCATTGTTCCGCGGAGTTCTGGAAACATCCCGGAACCGCTTCGCCCCCGCGGGCAGAACCATTCCAGTTGGAACTCGGAGGGGAACAACTTTCCCAACCAAGATATCATCCGAATTCACGAAAGTGTTTTCGGGAACAAATCCATCCGCCCCCAACTTTCCATAGTTTCCATTTCTCAGTTGCCGGGTCATCTCGGGATCCGGGCGGCCGAAGCGTTCCTCCTCGCCGGAACTCTGGTTCTTCTTCTCCTCGTCCTTGTAAGTCCTGAAGAAGACTGACTGGAAGAGACCACGATCAATGGAGCCCTTATTGATCATGATGGAGTCCTCCTGGTTGTAGCCGCCGTAGGCCATGATCGCCACCACAATGTTGCGGCCGGAAGGCATGGAGTAGGCACCGTAATACTTGCCCATTCTCGGGGATACGAGCGGCAGATTGGGATACATAAGCATGTGGGCGAGAGCGTCGAAGCGCTCCTTGTAGTTGTGGGCGAAGACGCCCATGGCCTGCTTGCCCATCGCACACTGGTAGGCGTTTCTCGGAGACTGATTGTGGTCAGGGAAGGGGATCGTGGATGCGAGACTCCCCAGAATCACGCAGGGGTGAATCTCAGCGTGGCTATAGGCTGCTGCATCCTCCACTGACTTCTGAATGAGTTCCTCAGGATCCATGGCAATCATCGCTTGCTCCGTCTCGCCAGCATCCAGATACTCCATGAGATGGTGGCCCTCCGGCGTCTCCCAACGCAGCAACTCATCCCAAGTCTTGCACGAGTTGATCTCGGCCAGCATCTTGGCCTTGTCAGGTAAAGGAGCCCTCGCAATGTCCAGCAGTGCCGGGGCATAGTATAGGGGCCGCACCAGACGCCCTGCCTCCGTGGACAGCCACAGTTCCTTCACGGTCGGCTTCCAGACAATGGCGATCTGCCGCTGGATGAATCCGGACCGCTTCGCCTTTCGGAGCCGCTTGATACAGTCCAGGGCTGAGGCTGGAGGGAACATGCCGATCCACTTCCCGTTGATGAAGATGCGGGCGCCCTCAAAGAGTTGGTGGACCGGGAGACCCTTGATCGGCTGGAACTCCGGCATCGCCTTGATGAAGTCCGTAACCACTCCCCGGTTACACGACTGGGTGATACAGGCCGTTGACGCCAGGTTCTTCACTACACCAACTGAGTGGCCCTCTGGAGTCTCATTCGGACAGATGAAGCCCCACTGGGTATTGTGGAGCTTACGGGGCGCGATGAGTTTCCCGGCAGTCTTCTCAATCGGCGTGGAGATGCGGCGCAAGTGTGAGAGGGACGACACATAGTTGAGACGGCCGAGCACCTGCGAGACGCCGATCTTGGGAGGTCCACCGACCTTCGCGGATCCGAAGTTGCCCGTGGACAGAGCGGACTTGAGACCGACCTCAATGATGGTAGACTTGATGATCTTGTATAAGTTGCTCATATTCAGGATCTCCTGGAAAGAGCCAGTCGCCCGCCAGGAACCGCTGTGGATCTCCTTGGCGATGGAGGCCTTCATGTCCTTGAGCATCTTGACCTGGAAGAATGTGCGTAGGAGGTTCCCTAGCAAGAAGCCGGGAGAGTCCACGCGCTTATTGGGATAGGAGTCCCGGTCGTCGTTGCTGATACGCTTATAGGCCACCCAGAGCAGTTTCCGGGTCATGTGGGCCAGGAAACACGCCTTCTCGTAGGCCTCCTCTAGACCGCCGATATGCGGATAGAGTTCATCGCGGAGCAGGTCCTCCACGGTGGTAGTGCGTGTGGGCTTCCCCGTCCACACGTTGATGTGGCGCTTCATCCACAGTAGGGCCTCATCCTGCGTCCGAATGGAAGAAGCCTCGCCAATAGACTCGGTGATGAGGGACTCAAACATCTGGTCGTGATCATTGCCTAGGATCATCTTTACGATCGTCTCATCGTCTAGGACGCCGAGGGCGCGAAACAGGATGAAGAGAGGGATCTCGGATTTCATCCTGGGAATCGTGGCACGGAGATACATGATTTGCTGGTTCTTGGGATGATACTGGATCCGGACGGAGTTGGATTTCGGCACCTGCTCATTCATAGGGCCAATAGACTTCACCTCAATCACCTCCCACTCCTTCGCCTGGTTGCGGTTATTGCGGAAGACCACTGGCCTATTCTCGGACATCCGCTCCTGGGAGATGATCGCACGCTCACCACCGCCGACAATGAAGTAGCCGCCGACGTCCTCGGGACACTCACCGAGGTCCATAGGGTGAACATGCTTCTGGTCCTTGAGAAGGCAGAGGCGACTGCCGACCATCACCGGGATCTTACCCAGATGGGCATTGGGGAAGATGCGCTGGTGGCTGACTTTCTGGCCGGTCTTATTGTCTGTTCTGATGATCGTGACTTTCACATCCACCGTGAGAGGGGATGCGTAGGTCAGATTGCGCAGCCGGGCGTCATTCGGGAGCATCGGGAGAACCGCGCCGTTATTCTCAAAGATTGTCGGCTTTCTCAGTTGCGGCTTCTCAAACTCCACCTGGACCTCATACTCGTAG
>Ga0114982_1001575_pt1 | contig 10770 bp, 7 predicted proteins | sample Shrwel_input2_FT_FD_87183 | JGI IMG/M metagenome (GOLD analysis project Ga0114982, IMG submission 87183) | Subsurface microbial communities from deep shales in Ohio, USA - Utica-3 well 1 S input2 FT | ecosystem: Environmental > Aquatic > Deep subsurface > Shale gas/oil reservoir > Produced... | reverse complement strand
TGCTTCGGTATTTTTTAGAAATTCATAATTTGCAGACGGAAACGCAAAACTGACACTGTCGCCCGTGCGTAATTCTGGCACGGGCGCGGCGGGCAAAATAATCAAATTCATAAACCACGGCGTAATTAAAATGCCGACGCTTTGCCCGTTCCATTCCCGAAATCCCAAGCTTTCGACTTGCAACGCGGGATTCAAAATTGGAATATCTTGCATGCGCTGCTGTTGAATTTCACTGAAAATTTGTTGCAGCCGTGCGGCTTGGATTTCACCCGAGGACATGGCTTACACCCACTGTAAATAATCTTGACGCAGGTCTTGCAGGCGTTTCGCGCTGTCAGCAATGTCTTCAGCGGCGGCTTTGGCGACTTGGGGAATGTCGATAATTTCCAAGGTGTTTAAAATTAAAGTGTCCATCGTATTAAAATATTGCACCCACCACAGATGACGCAGCCGCGTGCTGGTAATCCGACAATTGCCGTAACCTTTGGACAGAATCACCGCATTGCCACCGCCCAAGACATCAATCATGTATTTTTTGTCTTCAGGCGTAATCGGGAGCAAGGTGAGATTAATCACATGGGCGGGCATTCCAATTTCATATTCTGCTTGTTTCGCCACAATCTCGGTGAGGATAGAAGGTGCATTCATCAAGCCTTCAGGCATGGCTTCATCAAGTTTTAAGCCGATTTCGCCCGTGGGTGCGACAATTTCCACAAAACGCTGTGGAAACTCAGAAACTTCAATTTCTGCTTGTTGCAATTGTCCGTGTAAATCAAATTGCTGAAGCTGCCACACCCCTGCAAACACCGATTCTTGAATGCGATATTCCGCTTCCATACCGTGATAACGTGCTTGAACTTCGCCCTCGCCCAAAACTTGTTGCACTAAATCACGATTCTTGCTATCGAGTTGCATCATGTCGATGGGAGTGGGAATATCGCCAACTTGATAACTGCTCACCACGGTCAATAATTGGTCTAAAACCGCTTTGGCAGCCTCGACACCTTTCAAGGTTTCAGGCTCTGGCAAAATCGGAGCGCGATAGGTTTGCATCTCGCTCGGCATCGGCATGTAATCTAAACCCTCCTCCTCTTCAGGAGACATCGTGGGATTTGCGTTGATGATGGGGATGATGAGTTTTGTCATAATATTCCTGCACAATGCCGAAGTTAATTATTTGATGAAAAAGTTTAACATATCATAAAATTTACGCAGTGTTTTAAACAAAGTGGAAGTTGTCGCAAAATACTGCACACTTGCATTCCAAACGGACACCCTCTAGCAAGCAACTGTTTAAATTGTGGATAGTTTATATAAGTTTATAAAATTACTATGAATTACTTGCTTTTTTACAAGAATTGATTGCAGGAATCGAAAAAATTTAGTAGATTGTTATGTAATATACATGTATTAGCCCCACTACAGGAGTTATCCTAAATCGCTTGACAATAATACCCTCAACTTTTTGATGAGTGCATCTCGCTAATACACTAAAAGATAACCAGTTTTTCTGTGTAAATTATAAAATACACTAAAACCGCCTCATCATCAAATAAGGAGCTTAATAATGAAGTTAGTGAATCTGGCACGTTACCGACGTTACTTTATGCTGATTGCGACGATGTTCGTTGCAAGCATGAGTGTCGCCGATGCGGTCGCAGCAGACTATCAACGTCCTCTCTTCACCCAAAAACATATACGTTTATTATTGCAAGAAGTGTATACCTCTGTGGGCGTGCCTTATATCCCCAGTGGAACAAATCCTGAAGTTGGCTTTGATTGCAGTGGTTTAGTTTATTATGCCATGCAACAAATTGGGATGCGCGTACCCCGTAATTCACATGATCAATATTTAGCCTCTCGCCCAGTGAGCAAAAATGCGTTACAGGCTGGGGATTTAGTATTTTTTAGAACACGCGGACGTGGTGTAAGTCATGTCGGCATTTACATTGGTAATAATCGTTTTGTACATGCGTTTTCATCTGGAAAACCTGCCACAATTACGAGTTTATCAGCCTCTTATTGGAGTGCCCGTTTTGTGAGAGGCGGTCGCTTTGTGTAAGGAGGAAGATGCAAGATTCTAGTATCCTTGTGTTGAATAATATTGAATATATTGGATTTTTTTATTTTTCGACACCCCCAAAAGGAAAATTTTCCTCTTGGGGTTAGTGGTTTTACTAGGGCAACATTTTTAAAGTATGTTGCGCAATCATCTTTTCTTCATCGGTAGGAATTACCCACACGCTGACCTTGCTGTCAGCCGTACTGATGCGTGCCGCGTGTTTTGCGTTGGCAGCAGCATCCAGTTTAATTCCTAACCAGCTCGCAAGTTCACACACTTGTGCCCGAACTGGCGCAGCATGTTGTCCAATCCCTGCGGTGAAAATCAGTGCATCTAGCCCCCCCATTGTGGCGGCTAAGGAAGCCAATTCTCGATTAATTCGATAGGTGAATAAATCGATGGCTTCTTTGGCGTGGGGGTGTTCACTGTCTAATAACACTTGCATGTCATTACTGATCCCTGAAACCCCTAATAATCCCGATTGATTATAAAGCAGGCTGCTTAATTGTTTAGCATCCATGCCCGTGTTCAATAAATGCAATAACACACCAGGATCGACTGAGCCGCTGCGTGTGCCCATCGGTAAACCATCTAAGGCGGTAAAACCTAAAGTCGTGGCGATGCTTTTGCCATTTTTTAAAGCTGCCATGCTCACTCCATTGCCTAAATGCGCAACCACCACTTTTTCAGGCACGTTGCCGATATATTCAGGCATACTTTGCGCAATGTATTCGTAAGATAAGCCATGAAAACCATAACGCTTAATGCCTTGTGCACTGATGTCACGCGGCAAAGCAAAGGCTTGTGCAACGGCGGGTTGCGTGGTGTGAAAGGCGGTGTCAAAGCAAGCAACTTGTAAAATCCCTGCTTTAAGATTATTCAGCACCTGAATGGGGGCGAGATTATGGGGCTGATGTAAAGGGGCTAAGGGAACAAATTCTTCGAGACGTGTGAATACTTCTGAGCTAACTTGCACAGGCACAGAATAAACGCCGCCGCCATGCACCACGCGATGTCCTGCGGCGATGATATTCATGCCGTTGCCATGACTTTCTACCCAGTCTAATAATACGCTTAAAGTTTCTTCATGATGGGCTGCACCAAGGCTTTGTTCACTTAAAACCTTGCCCTGCGCGTCGGTGGCTTTGAATTTTGCATCAGTCCCAATCCCTGTCATTGCGCCTTTGTAAATTAAAGTTAAGGGTTGCGCGGCTTGCGGACAGGCAAATAAAGAAAATTTAATACTCGAAGAACCTGCATTTAAAACAAGAATTGCATCAGTCATCATTGCTCACTCAAGAGTTTAAGAAAAGATTTAATCAATGGGATTGCGCCCTTGAAAGGGATTTAAAAACGTGGGTTTAGTTCCCTTCGGGGATTGGAGCGCAGTTAAGTCGGTTAAGCTTTAAATTCTAAGTCTGAAAATATCCCTAATCATAACATTCATGCGGGACATGCAGAAAATACGATAGCGATAAACTTATACCTAAGTAATATGACAGGTGTGAAGCTGAATGAAAATATTTTGGGCAATGGGGGCAGACAGCGGGGGATGGGCAGGAGGTTTGAGGATTAGCATCGTGCAGTTTTGCGCTGTACGATGTCTGTTGTTTTTTCTAAAGACTGAATAAATAACTGAAAGCTGTAATCTTTTGCTGCAACCGCTTCAATGTGTTGTTTTTCTAAAAAAGGCTTGCTGAGTTTTTCATAATTACGTGGCTTTTTCACGACACGAATTTCTTTGGGATTTATCAGTGTTTTCAACACATCACAACAATTGTGAATTTCACTTTGTTCAGAATAATGTGCCACTAACCAACATTCTAAAGAATGCACGCTGATTGCAAAAATAATTTTACGCGCTTGTTGTTCATAAAAATCCGCTTCGCCTTGGTTAATATTTTTCACCAGTTCAGCAATAACATTGCTCATTAAGATTTCTACGGACGTTGTACTATCATGATTCTCAAGAAGTTCTGCTGAAATATCGGTATCGATTTGTAAAATTAAAGATTCGGTATTGAGAACATCATCACGAAAATTTGTGGAACGGAGATATTTCAGTAGCATTCGCCAACCGCCTTCGCCGCGTTGTTGATCGGTTTCATCAAACGGTGGTTGTAATTGTGCGATTTCGTTGCCCAATTCTAAATTTTCAAAATAGCCACACAGAATATTTTCGAGCACGACTTGATCCGTGATTCCTTCACAGGCTAATCCAAATAATTTCATTTTAAAATCCTTTGGGCAAGCCGCCCAAATAGCCTCTCAAAAACGCTTCGGACAATTTCAGGTCTTCATTGTTGGAGGAGCGGGGTTTATCTGCTAATTCAATGCGTTTGAAATTGGTGTGTCCTAGTTTGTTGCGGGACACCACTAATAAACGTTGTTCGTCATCACCCAAATTTATGCCGTCTAAAATAGCAGGATTATGTGTGGTGACAAAGACTTGCTTGTCATATTTTTTGGCTAAGTTGATTAAAACCTTAATCAATTTGGTGCATAATTTGGGATTTAAGGAAGTGTCAATATTGTCGATAGCGAATATTTTGGGTGTGTATTCAGAAACCATTAAGGCAATATAAAACAGCACAAACAAGAAACCTTCGTTTGCACTGCGTTGGTCAATTACTCGGGTTAAATAACGGTCGGTAATGCTGACTTGATCGTCATTTGATGAAATATCAGGAAGTTCAATTTCACCGAACCAATCGAAAAGTTCTAAACTGTCTTGGATTTCTTTCCATTGATCAGAAGACTCATTTTTAATAACTTTTAATAATTTGAGTAAACCTTCGCCGTTAATGCCTAAAGGTTCGATTTGTCCCTCTTTGCTGAAGTTTCTTAGAGCTGTATTTTCTGGGGAATAAATAAGAAAGTTTTCCAGTTCTTCGTGATTATCTAAATGTTGAAAATAACTTATAGCATCCATATTTTTATCTCTGATCTGGTCAGCCAATCCGAGTAAATTAGCCAGACCCATAGCATGTTTTTCAAAAGAATCACTTGGCATATCCCTCATGGCAATGACATCTATAGCCGCATATTGCCCAGGGGAAATTAACTTCGCTACCTTATCTGTTTTGCTACTCCATTTCCATTTTGAATAAGCTTGATTATCATTAGTTAAGGTATAACTTGATATTACTTCAGGATTATTAAATAAAATGTCAATTTCTATAGATTTTGACAAATGTTCATCGTCAAAAGCAGAACGCATTAATTTAGGTTCAGTCACTCGAATGCCACGAGACACCAAAAATTCATTGTCTAATTTACTAGACTCCGCTGCCGCTGCGAAAGCAATTGCTTCTAATAAATTACTTTTCCCACAACCATTTTCACCAATCAAAACATTAAAACGACCGACTTCTAAAGTCAGGTCATTTAGGGATTTGTAATTATGAATTTCAAGTTTAGTAATCATGCTTTTTTACCGAAAGAGAATGGATTGGCAAAGGATAACACAGTTAAGCGTGCCATCAGTTTATCGATGACTTCCAAAGTCCTCCATGCTTATTCTACTTTGGGACTCTTCTCCCCCTGCCCCCCTTATATCAAAGGGGGAGGCTTTAAATCTTAGTCAATTACAAAGGATTGCCCTTTGCATCCACTGCATTCAATTGCAAACCATCAACACCGCTGTCTTTGTTATCAGGAATCCACGCCGCCAAACAACTGCGATCCTTCACACAAGGGTCGGTTAAACTACGTAAAAAATCCGCCAATTGCGTGACTTGGGCATCGCTCAAATTCGCAGGCGTTAATTTTGACACGCCTCTGCTTTGCAAAGATTTAAATTGTGCTAAAGCCGCTTGTGTGTTGGCGAGCGCATTATCGTGCTGCACATAGCTATCTAAATTTTTCAAGCTAAAGTCATAAGCTGCCACCGCCGCTTCAGGATTGGCATTGTGGCGAATGATGTCTTCCAAAGATTTATACGCGCCATCATGCCCATAAGGCCCAGTCACTTCGACATTTAACAAGCTCAGCGTGCGAAACGCATATTTATCATCAGCTTGCTTGCTTTCGCGATAACGCCCAAAATCATCATCTAAAGTCACACCGTCACCTTTGCCACGCCCAATTTGTGGAAGTGCCAACACATGAAACTTTTCATCGGTGAAGAAATCGCCCGTGTGACAAGTATTGCAACCTGCGCCCCCTTGTGCCACGGAGGTAAAAAATAAAGCTGCGCCTTGTTTGGCTGAATCGCTTAATGCGCTGCGGTCGCCTTCAATATAGCGTTTCCAAGGCGTATTAATAAATACTTGTGAACGTTCATACGCGCCAATCGCTTCCGCAATGCGGGCATAACTCAGGGTAGAATCGCCAAACACACGCTCGAATTCAGTGCCCCACGTATTGGGAATGACTTGATCGCTTAAACGTTTCACCAAAGCAGTGCGCATTGCTTCATTGCTTTGATTCAGTGCAAACACATAACCACGCATTTCTTCAATCGAAGTCGAAGGGAAACGGGATTGGGTTGCCGCCAAATTTGTGCCTGCCAAGGGATCAGCAATGCCAAATAAACTATCAGGACTGCGTATTCCCTTGCCATCGTCGCCATTGGCTTTGGGGGTTTTGCCTAGACTTTCTGTACGTCCATCCAGAAATAGCACGCTGTCCCACATCCCAATATTGAAAGTCGTCGGTGCATTACGGGGCACATTCGGGCCGCCATCGTAATGATCCGCCGTGCTAAACTGCATCCGCCCAGGCCCTAGTAAATCAGGATTTGCCGCCATCACCCCTGTCGGTAAGGACAAACCATCGCCACCGCCCAAACTCGGATGGTGACAACTCACACACGCACTGTCCTTATCACCGCCCAAGGCTTTGCTGAAAAATAATTTCTTGCCCAATTGTGCCAAAGGGGTATTAATGCTGGGTAGATTACGCCCACGGCTGGGGTCACCTGTTAAACTATTTTGAGCAATGAGACTTTGTAGCTGGCTATCAAGATCGACCTTATCGTCGGAGGAATTACAAGCCGCCAAGCTTGTCATGGCAAGTAAGACCGCTAAACGCACAGAATTTTGCTGAGACATAATTTAAACACCTCTAATAACCCATAATTTCTACACGAGTATGTTCATAACAAACCGTGAGAGCCTGAAGTAATATTAGTATTTTATCATGTTGCTGACATCTGCATTGATCTTGGATAAGTTCACTGAGCTTGGCTAACTGGGGTGCGCCAAAACTTGCCGCTGTGCCTTTGAGCTGATGAGCGAGTTTTTCTAGCTCTTCCTTGTCATTCAAGGTGCACGCCAGACGCATGTCTTGCAGCAGTTGCGCACTGTGATCCAGAAAAAAATCGCGTAATTCTAACCACGCCCCTGCATTTTGCTGGGTACTTAAACTTTTCCAGCGATTGAGGGTAAGGCTGTCAACTAAAATTTCTTCAGGAAGGCTCAGATTATTCAACACACCCCCAACGTTGCAGAATGCGCTCGAAATCTTGCAATTTCACAGGCTTACTTAAATAATCATCCATGCCCGCCGCTTGGCAACGTTGTGCATCGCCTTCCATTGCATTGGCGGTGAGTGCCACAATCGGAATATGTTTGGTTTCTAATTTCCGAATTTCGCGGGTGGCTTCAAAACCATCCATTTCGGGCATTTGGCAGTCCATAAATATCAAGTCAAAATTATGGGGCTGTTGTAGCTTGGCAACGGCTTCTTTGCCATTATTTGCCAGCGTGACTTCACAGTTGAGTTTTTTCAACATAATATCCGCCACTTTTTGATTGACGGCATTGTCTTCAACTAACAGAATTTTGCGTGTGTTCATAAAAGATGAAATCTGTGGGGTAAAGGTCAAGGATAATGGGGGTTGATTGGGCTTTTGCGCCAAGCTATCGATAATCGCATTTAATAAATGGCGTTGGCTAATCGGCTTTGGTAATGAATATTGGACTTGTTGCGCACAACTGTTTTTAATCGAGAGCGTGATTGTGGTTAACACTAAAATCGTCAATTCATGCAGCCGCGCTTCTGAACGCAAGGCAGTTACCAATTCTGCACCATTCATGCCTGGCATTTGGGCATCAATTATAGCAAGTTGGTAAGGTTTATCTTGTTCTAAGGCGCGGCGAATTAAGTGGAGTGCAACCCGCCCATCGCCAATTGCTTCAGCTTGCATGCCCCACTGCTGTAAATAAGAGACGAGTAACAAACGTTGTGTTGGATTGTCATCGACCACCAACACTTTAATCCCTGCTAAACAACGGTGATCTGGCAAGGGTAGACTAAATTGCGCTGCCTTGGCAAGTGCCAAACTGAACCAGAACGTGCTGCCTTTGCCATATTCACTTTCAAAACCAATCTCACCCCCAAACAAATGCACTAAACGTTCAACAATCACCAAGCCCAAACCTGTGCCGCCATAACGCCGTGTGGTGGAGCTGTCGGCTTGCGTGAAGGCTTGAAATAAAGATTTGCGCTGTTCTTCACTGACACCAATCCCAGTATCACTGATTTCAAAACGCAATAAATATTCACACTCGGTTTCTGTGATGCGTTGTACTCTGAGACGAATCTCGCCACGCTCGGTAAATTTAAGCGCGTTGCCCAGTAAATTAATTAAAATTTGTCGAATCCGTCCCGAATCCGCACACACTTGTTGTTGAAGAATATCGAGTTGATAAATCAGTTCTAATTGTTTTTTGTCTGCAACCGCTGCAAATAAGCCAATCACTTCTTCAATAACTAGCTGTAAATCAAAGGGCACTTTTTCTAAAACCAGCTTGCCTGCTTCAATTTTTGAAAAGTCCAAAATATCATTAATCAACGTCAACAAGCCCTCGCCTGAACTGCGCAGGGTTTGTACATAATCGCGTTGTTGATGGCTGAGTTCGGTGTGCAGTAATAAATCCGTCATCCCAATCACCCCATTCATTGGGGTACGAATTTCATGGCTCATAGTGGCTAGAAATGCGCTTTTGGCGTGATTGGCAGCTTCTGCCGCTTCTTTTGATTTTTGCAATTCATCGGTGAAACGCTTACGTTCTCCAATGTCGCGAATGATGGCAAATAATAAAATTTCGCGGTCAAACTGCACGCAGGTGACGCTGACTTCAATGTCTAACATCGCGCCCGATTTATGTTGTATGCGGCGTTCAAAACAATCTGAGCCTTTGCTCAGCACTTCTTTGATTTTTGCGGCACTTTCTTCAGGCGTGCGGGCGATAACATAACGTAATACTGACGTTCCGATTAATTCTTCTGCGCTATAGCCCATTAATTGGCACAGGGCACGATTCACTTCTTGCAATACGCCTTGACAGGTAATCAGGGCTATACCGTCTACGGAACTTTCCAAGATTAAGCGATTGCGTTGCAATGCCTGTTGTAACTGGGCTTCTGCTTGTTGACGCACCAAAGCCCCGCGCAAACTGTCGCCAATCATTTGCAGCATGGTGATGTGATTTTGTGACCAAATCCGTCCACGCTGACAGTCATCCATGCCGATGAAGCCCCAAAACTGTTCATTGACATACAGCGGTACGACTAGGAAAGAACGGGTATGATGTGGCTTGAGCAGGCTTTGTAGGTGGGGAGACAAATCTTCAACCATGGCTTGCACGGACTTATGTTCAAGTAAATGCTCATACCAATTTTCAAGCAAGTTGCGATAGGACATATTTTGTAAATGCGGATTGTCACGCAAAATGCCGCTGTAGCGTTGACTCCATTTCAGGCGTTGACTGCACAACAATTCACCGGTCTCAGGATCAAGACTGTTTTGAAAAATATAAACCCGATCCGCGCCCGTTGCCTTGCCCACCAACTCTAGCACTTGGCTGTTGGCAAGTTGTTGATCTGTGCCCACAAGTAAGGCTTGCGTGGCTTGTGCGACGGCTTGAAATAATTTGTCGCGGGCTTTTAAGGCTTGTTCATTGCGTTTCAGTTCAGTGATGTCAACCGTGCAGCCGATAATAAACGCATTGCCTTGGGGATCAGTATATAGGCTTTTCTTATTTAAGCCCGTGCGCACGCCCTCAGCGGTGGTGTATTCAATTTCAGCATCATTACTCGCCCCTGTGGTAAAAGTGAGATCATCACTTTCCCAAAAAACTTTGACTTGTTCAGGCGGATAAAATGCAGCATCGGTTTCACCAAGCAGAGTTTCATGATCTTTATCGATGCTTTCACAAAAGGCATTATTTAATAAGACATAACGATGCTGTCGGTCTTTGACAAAGACTAACATCGGGATATTGTTAATAATTTTATCGAGAAATTCTTTAGTGGCGCGCAGATTTTGCTCGGCAATTTTTCTTTCGGTCACATCGGTGTGAATGCCGACCATACGATAGGCTGCACCACTGCTGTTATAAACTAAAGTGCCGCGTGACAATATCCAAAGATAATGTCCGTCGCGGTGGCGCATCCGATGCGTGCTTTCATAGCTTGCGACCTTGCCTTCGATATAATCATAATTTTTTTGTACCACACTGATACGTTCATCAGGGTGCAGCAAGTCAATAAAAGTTTGGATATTTGAGGCTAATTCATGTTCGGTATATCCCAACATGCTTTTCCAGCGCGGGGCATAATACACTTCATCGCTTTCTATATTCCAATCCCACAGCCCATCATTTGCGCCGCGCATCGCTAAATCAAAACGTTCTTCACGCTCGCGTAGCATGTTTTCAATCTGTTTTTGTGGGGTAATATCTTGCATCATCCCCATGTAT
>Ga0114982_1001570_pt1 | contig 10795 bp, 10 predicted proteins | sample Shrwel_input2_FT_FD_87183 | JGI IMG/M metagenome (GOLD analysis project Ga0114982, IMG submission 87183) | Subsurface microbial communities from deep shales in Ohio, USA - Utica-3 well 1 S input2 FT | ecosystem: Environmental > Aquatic > Deep subsurface > Shale gas/oil reservoir > Produced... | reverse complement strand
TGATTATTCTAAAATTAAATATTCAAAAAAAGTAAAAGAATTAATTCGTTCAAAAGAGTATATTCTTTGGTCAAAGTTGGATAAAAAATTTGATAGAGATGAAGATTTTCTTGAAGATTTTTCAAATTATTCTTTTGATGACTTTAATGAATTTCTAAAATCATTGCAAGTGATATCTGAAAATAAATACAATAATTATTCTTGTATTGAAAGCATAATAAGTCCTGTTTCTGATATTTTTCAAAACTTAGCTTCAAATGACTTCGATACATTTATCCTTGTATTGGATGAAATTTTTAAATATGAATATTCCGAAAGATTATACTTTAGAAAAATATTGTCAAGCATAGAATATGATGATAGTAACATTCAACAATTAAAAACAGTATTCAAAAAAAGCACCAAAACAGAAGGATTATTATTAGAACTCTTTTTAAGAACTCCTCCTGAATTAACCATCATAGATGATTACAATTGTGTATTTAGTTTAATAGAGAAAATAGATTTTACAAATGTTTATTTCTTAGATGATGTATTACATAAACTTGAATATTTAGATATTGATACAAATAAAGAAATTGAAAAAATATTAAATTTATTAATTGAAAAAACTAAATTCCACCAATACCTAAATATAGATGATCGTTTTTTTGAAATCATCCATGATAAGTATCAATCAACATTTATATCAAGTCTAAGCAAAATAGAATTTTTGTATCTATATTTTGATAACCAAAGAAGACATTTTGATTACGACTTAAACGTATTAAGAATTATTTTATCCTATAATTCAAATTTCATTATTGATTTGTTAAAGTACAATTTTGATGAAAAAGATTATTTATTGAGAAGAGATTTTGATGATAACAATTTTAAGAAATTATGGGAACTACCTAATTATGAAGTCATTTTTGAAAACATGATCAATTATTTTGTGAATTTTAAAAGTTATTCTCATAGAGCATCAGAGTTTTCTAATGTGTTTAAAGGTAATAATCAAAAAGAGATTGATTTTTTACAAAGAAAATTGGTCTCTTCCAATGATAACAAAATGATTGAATTTATATTTAATATTGTTACAACTGTTTATAGAGATAAGATGTTAGATTTTCTAAAAATTATTTTAGATAAAGGTTGTGATATTGAATTATTTAAAAGACTTGATTTTTATACATCATCAGGAGTAACTATGGGGAGTAGATTGCCAAATATGCAATTTGAATTATCTCAATATGAAAAAGTTAAAGATTTTCTTGTTAACCAAAATAACATAAATTATTATGAATTTATTGAGTTAATCGAGAGAAATATAATGTATTCTAAAATGAGTATTGAAAGAGAAAGGAAAGAAGAATTTGTTAGTGAATGGGATTAAATAATACAATATGGAATTTCCTAACTTCTTCTTTTATACACAACCAAACGAAAACCGAGAAAAATATACATTCAGTTTTGGTGAAAATGGCATTCACTTTACTTTGATGTATGTAGCCCATAAAAAAGCGTTTGACTTTCACAAAAAAGATGATAATATCAAGGATATTGATAACATTAATCCTTATGAGCCATTTTTTGAAATGTCATCGTTTAAGTTTTTTCGTTTTTTACGAAAAAATGCTATAGTTCAAGAATATCTACTAAAGGAGTTTATTGTAAAGAGTAAAATAAACCTTGGTAAACTTAAAAAGAATAACTGCTGGTTGGTAGAACTAGAAAATGTTAATTTTTCGCAAGATGTATATAAAACAGAGAGAAAAGGAAGAATGTTGAAGTCAAATAAAAAATTTAAGTTTGACAGTATGATAACTGAAATGGAATTTTTACATCCTGATGAAATTAAAAACATCAATTGTAATTTTTTTAGTGTTGTGAAATATAGAAATGGAATTACAACTTTCGAGGGATTTATTTACAGAATAAATGGTAAGTTATATTTTTGGAACAAAAAGAATATTAATCAATTAATGAAACTTACTATAGTTTCAAATTACAATCTTTTATCTCAAATGAACTTTATCAATAAAGATGAACTACTAAAAAAACTTTACGAAATAATTACTAGAAAGTATAAGTCTTTAAGAAAATGATTTTTTGTAATACATTTGAAAAGAATTAATAAAATAAAATGCTCAATTCAACCGAAATAAAATCAATAATAGCTTCTGGAGAAGGTTACAATGCCGAATTCAAAGTCAGTATTCCAAGTAAAATAAAAGAAATCACAGAAGAAGTATGTGCATTTGCCAATGCTTCTGGTGGTATTGTTTTAATTGGTGTTGATGATGCCAATACTATCAAAGGAATAACAATTGATAATGCTAAGCGTTCAGCAATACAAAATTCAATCAACGAAATATCTCCAGTGCTGAAATGTGATTTTAATATTGTTGAGGTAGATGGTAAAGATATAGCAGTAATCGAAGTTCCTTCTGGTCAAAATAAACCTTATGTGCTATCAGGTGCAATTTATGTGCGTCAAGGTCCAAATTCTCAAAAGCTCACAACAGTTGAAGAAATGAGAGACTTTTTTCAACAAGCAGACAAAATTTATTTTGATGATGCAATTTGTGTAGATGCAAATATGCAAAATGACATTATTAAAGAAAATATTGATACGTTCAGAATTCATGCAGGTCTTGTAAATGCCACTCCTGACGAACAATTGTTTACCAACCTGAAACTAATTGCAAATGATGGTCATTTAAAAAACGGTACTGTTTTATTCTTTGGAAGTAATCCGGAAAAGTTTTTCGAAAAAGCAGTAATTCGTTGTGTAGCATTTGAAGGTACAGACAAACGTTATATTGTTGATGATAAAGTAATGACCGGAACTCTATACCAACAATATCAAAAAAGTATGATTTGGTTAAAGTCAAAACTAGATGTACGATATGATATTGAAGGCGAAGGCGGAAAACCAAGAAAAGAACTATGGGAAATTCCTGAAACTGCATTCAAAGAAATAATTATAAATTCTTTAGCTCATCGCGATTATTATGATAAAGGAGCAAGAATAACTATAGAAGTATTTGATGATCGAGTAGAAATATCAAATCCAGGTGGTTTAGTAAGTGCAGTTCCAAAAAGTGAATTTGGGAAAAGAAGTGCCAGTCGAAACCCTTTAATTTTTGGTTTATTTGAAAGAATGAGATTGGTAGAACAAATAGGTTCAGGAATAACTCGTATTCGTGATGTTATGAATGATGAAGGACTAACACCACCAGAATTTAATATCGATGGAATGTTTACAGTTACACTTAGAAGACCTTTTGATTTTGAAAAGTGGGTAGAAAAGTGGGTAGAAAAACTAACTGAAAATAGAGTTAAAATTCTTAGAGAAGTTCATAACAATCATAAAGTAACTAAAAAAGAATTAGAGCAAGCTGTAGGTATAAGTGCTTCTGCTATAGATAATAATATAGATGTTCTTAAAGATTTAGGATTACTTAGTAGAGAAGGAAGTGACAAAGGAGGTTATTGGAAAATCATTCCTATTTTACCATAAGTGGGTAGAAAAGGTGGGTAGAAAAACAACCTCAAATTTTAATTCATTATCTCATTCATCTGCACAAAAATCGCTCCTAGTCCAAGTATTCCTAGCATCAATTCTTTGTTTGCTTCATTTCGCTAATTTCATATATAAACAAGAAAGACAGATTAATGTAACCTGTCTTTTTTGTAATTCATTAAAACCATAAATTACATTAGGATTTCTTTTTTGGCGGTTTTAATGAAGGAGTATTACCTGACGTGTCTTTATTATCACGCTGACGTTGGTCTGGTTTTCCAGTTGATTTTGCTATTCTTTTCGGTCCAGTTTTAAGTGCCATAATTTTGTTTTTTAGATAGTTACTTACAAATTTAATTAAAATTTATTTTCTCTTCTTTTTTCTTTTAAAAAAGAAGCTTTTCTTTTTCTTTTCGTCTTTTTTTACTCCATCATTTATTTCATTTGATGACCAAATTCTAGCAAATTCGATCTTACTTTTTCTGATAAAATAATGTGATTGACATGCAAAATTCCAATTGCCAATAGAGGGAGATAAACTAACAGTTTCTCCATCAAAAGTCATTTTCCAATCAGTTGGTGAAAATGGTGTAACAACCTCATTGTTACAGCCACACACACATTTATGTATGGCCGTACAATAAGTAAGCGAAATATATAATATTCCATCTTCCAATACTTCTGGGATAAACTCTACAAACTTATGCTGTAACTTCATCACTCGTCAATTGATTAACATTAATAGAGTAAGTACTATGATGCTCTTCTCGCAAATCTTGATAGAAACTACACATTTTTTTCCATTTAATTACTGCTAAAACAGCATTCAAACAATTTAACTCTGCAATTTGGATATTAGTGTTATAATCGTTATTACCCTCATCAACAAAAGGAATTCTATCAACTAAGTGATTATTTTTTTTATCCGTTCCTGTTGTTACTCTAACTGTTCCAATTAGAGTATCATCAACCGCATTTACTCCAAGTCCAACATCAATAAATGGAATATTGCTTTTTAACAAAAATTGGATAATCAACTTTCGGGAAACATCATTATCAATACATATAAACACAAAAGACATCGTTGATAGTTCTTTCATATTATGTTTTGAAACATAATTATGATGTGCAGTAATCTTTTGATGAATTTTTGAATACTGATTAAAGTAATAGTCAACCTTTGACGGTACTGTATCTAAATCTTCCTTTCCTGCAGCTCCTGGAGAACGAAATGCATTATGTTGAGAAAACACATCACCATCATAAATATGAATTTCATTTACAGGTGTTTTTGAAAGTAAATCCAGAATGTAAGCACCGGTGCCACCTAATCCAATTATGGCAATTTTTTGACCTTTAACTTTTTCATTAATTAGATTAATTTTCGCTCTACCGGAATTAGTGTCAATATATTGAAAAACATCAGTATCAATTGCGTTTTCTCTAATCCTAAAAGTCTTTTCAGTAACTAACGGATCAATACTTTTAGCAGGAGAACTAATAATTGTTCCATAAGTAGATACTTTTTCATAATAATCAACATAACCACTTTGTGGTTTGTTGGAAAAAGAAAAATTAATCACAATTCCATGACCAAGGTTTTGTTGATTGGAATGTTGAATAGCTGTTATAATACTACCATCGGCATTGCAAGGATATTCACCTATAAAATTGATTACGTGTGTACTTGGCTTAATAGTCCTTTGACTATTAGCCAACGACAATTCACTAACCAAAATTCCATATTTAACTTCTCTAAGATGAGTTACATAAGGTATATGGTGGATAAGTAAATATCCACCTTTAACCTCAAGTTCATAACCTTCATCTTGTAACCTTTTAAGGTCGGGACTATGATTTATTAGTTGCTGTAACATTGAAAATCATTTTATTAGTTACAAAAACTTTATCACCTTTAACCATACTACCTTCAGGATTTTGATGAGGTCCTTTAGCGTAGGTTACAGTATAAACAGTGTTTGGATTTTCTTGATAATTTCCGAATGCCAATTCAACAACTTGTTTAAAACTTATTGTTTTTTGGTTCCACTGCTTTTCTCTACCATTAACAATGATAATAAATTCAGTGATTTCCTTTTTAGAATAGAATTTTTCTTTGCCAGGTCTGGCTAAATCTACGATTTCATCGTCTTCAATTAAATCGTCTTCCCATGGTTGTTTATTATCCAAGTAGATTTGGAAATCAGCAGCTATATTTCCCTGTCTTCTAATTTGAGAACCTTTGATATACTGCTTGTCAGTTTCAAAGTTTTTCCCATCAATAGAATACTTTAATTTCTGCTTGATGTAAAATTGCTCAATTCCTGGTCTTGCCAAATCAACAGTTTCGTCATTCAAAATAGCGTCATCTTTCCAAGGTTCTACTATATCTAAAAATAATTCACAATCAAGAGGAAGTCCTCTCAATTCTTTCAGTTGTTTTCCAGTGATAAACTGCTCAAACCATTCAAACTTTTTGCCTTCAATAATTAATTCTAACGAAGGTCTTTTACCGTGGTCATCCTGACCGTCTTTTTGTGTAAACATAACAATGTCTTTTTTTAATTTAAACTTATTTTAACGCTCCAATTCCTTTAAAAACTGATGGAGTTGTCAGTTTCAAGCGGTTTTTGTTGCTAAAAATTTGTTTTTATCAAAAAACATAGTAGTTTTACACAACAAAATAAAGGGGTACTGAGGTGATAAGCCTAAGTATTTTAAAAGTCCTCGAAAAACTTATTCCCTATAACCCAATCTGCACCGCCAAGTTCGATTGGGTTTTTTAATTTATATCAGCTTACATTTTTAATTTTTTAATTATTTTATCAATTTCATCAATTGGTAATCGGTCATTTACTGATTTAAGTTGCTCTAGCAAAGCAATTGCTTTAAACTTATCCAATATTTTTTCTTCTACCAATTTCTCAATAACCCAAATACTACCATGAACTTCAACACCGTGTTCTTTAGCTTCCAATTTCAATTTTCTATCACAGGTAAGCAAGGCACAATTAAGTTGAATTGACTTCCATAACATTGTTTTATCAGGCAATGATTTCAGGTTTCTATTTGTTTTAAATTCGTTTACAGCATCTTGTTCCTCATCAGTCAACACAATTACATTTAATTTTTGTGACCTTTTATAAACCTCAAATTCAACTACCTGATTAGCAATTACAATTTCATTATATACAAACGAAGTGGTAGAGATTTCTGCTTTCAATGCAAAAAACTCAGGTAAAATCTCTAATTGAAAGAGATCAAATAAAACACTTACGTCTGTAATAATTAATTTCATACCAATAATTTCATTTTACCTTGTAATTCCCAAGCTGTAATGCCCGAAAAATAAGCCGCTTCATTAATAGTAAGAACTTCTTTTGCCAAACCTAAATACACCAATCGTTTCATTCGTGTTGGTTCTTCTTTACTCCTATATCTTCCTGGTTCATTATTTGGAACATGATAACCTCTCTTTTTATAGCCTGCATGAAACTTTCTTAAAATAAAATCATTCAATATCCCTAATCGATGTGCTCTATGAAAAATAGCAGTAAACGATATTCCCCAACGCTCTTTTATAATTTCTAACTCTTTTTGATAGAAGTGAAAACGTTGTTTGTGCAATTCTTTTTTTGCCATTTCTTCTGGATACAATACAGCACAAGCGAAGACATGACATAACTTTTCCTCTTCTGCATGCTTCAAGTCATTTGAGAAAGTCAATGCATGATGGGCCAATTCATGCAATGCAGTAAATCGTTTTCTAACCACATCATCATTAGTATTAACACTCTTTTTCAATACAATGATTTTTTTGTCTCCAACGGTAGCTTTCATACCATCAAAAGCATCATTAACTAAAAGATCAACAACTTTATAACCTTTATCCTCTAGCATTTCAACAACATCCGGTATAGGATCATATCCTAAATTCCACTCTTCTCGCAGTTTTTTCGCAGCATCTTCGGCATCTTCGGCTGTCTTTATTTCTTTGTGAAAAGTAAAATAGTCATACTTCTCATTTAACTGAAGAATATCCTCCAATTCAAAATACCTTTCAAAACAGTCTTTAGCTTTTTCAATAACAGAAGCCTCTTCAGTCTTAGATAGCTTCGAACTGTATTTTCTAAAATCAATATTTTCAAACTCAACTTTAACACTTGGCACAGAATAAAAATAATCTACAGAAACATTTAATGAGTTAGCCAATGCAATTAAAACTTCACTATCTGGCTTCATGATACCTTGCTCATATTTATTCAAAGACTGCTTACTAACAACGTTATCTAGTTTGTCGGCAAGTCCTTGAAGTGACAAACCAGCCATCTTTCTGGCTGATTGTAGTCTATTTGCAAATACATTTTCCATAATTAAAGATTTAAACTATCAGGTTGTTGACAAAATTACAAAAAAAATATTATTTGTCAACAAGTATTTTAAAAATAGTTATAAACAATATCAACATTTCTATTGCCACTCCTTCCCAACGCTCCAAAAAGTTTTTGTATGCCAGAAGTGTATCACTCCGAAAGAAAAAAGTGCAAGGCAACAAAAACTTTTCCCAAAGCTTAGTTACATAATGTGGCATTATAGTGCATAAAGAACCATCCTACTACTATTCAAAATCTCGGATGCACTATAATAACATTATGTAAAAAAGCCGCTCACCCAACGCTCGTGCCAGTGGCTCCAGGACAACATTTTTTGCAGCTCCCATCGCATCACCCAGCTACAAAAAACACCGTCCTTCGCCACTGTCTTTAACAACGTTCGCAATTTCATAGGAATATTTTCGGTTACCATCGCTTTTATGAACGTTTATGATAACTGTTTTTATCAGCTTGGTGTTTAAATAAGAAGTATTTGCATTGCTTTTGTAAGTAATAAAATGGCTTTTAATTTTAGTGATTTGCCTATGGTAAAAGCCATTTTATTACCCACAAAACCAAAATCCCCAGTAAGAGTATCATTTTTTATTTGCCAGAAACCCCCAAGTCATTGCTCCAGCGGAAAAGCTGATGCCATAGCATTTTTAAGATTATTTTCTGACAACTAAACACTGCGACTACCAACTGAATTTCAAGCATCAGCTTTTCCACTAAAGCAATCAGAAACATCCCAATAAGCAAATAAAAAATGATACCCTTACTTGCGATACTGCCACATCGCACTAGGTAGTATTATGCATTGTTTTTTGAAGATGCTTCCCATTTCCATAAGATTATTTACTGCTAACTAAACACTGCGACTGCCAACTGACTTTCAGGCATCCTCAAAAATCAAATCCAAGAAAGAGTATCAAATTCTTTGGCCGGATAAAAAGCGTTTTTATTGTTTGATTTGTTTTTTCATCCATCCAAAGAATTTGATACCCTTTCCCAAGACGACCATCTTACAATTCAATACCCAATCCTTCAGCTAAAAATCGACTAAACAAGAACATTTGATTGGAAATTTCAAAAAAAATAAATAAAAAAAGGAAGCAAAGGTAAGTTCCAGGTATTCAGAAAAAAAAGTTCAAGCCCTACGGGTTTTAAAAAAAATCTCCACCCATAAAGGTTCGCAACAACATTCACTTCCGATTACACGCTCATACTTCCGATAATGTGTCGGGTAGTATTTTTTTAAAAAAACTTTTTTTCTGAAACCTTCCACTTAAACGGACGGCTTTCTTTTTTTCTTTTTTTTCTTTTGAAAAATTTTAATGGGCGGAGCGTAGCGAGGCACACCTGCATTTCAAGAGAAAATCTGCGAAAAGTTGAAAATATAATCAATTTTTATATCCGAAAGTATGCAGAATTTTATCATCAAAACCCACCAGAAAGACACGATTTACTCGAAACCCCATTTATTCCTACTTAACAAAGGGATGAACAGCGGAAAGCCACAAAAAGAGCCATTTACCAATAGTTTTGTAGTCATTTTTGACTTAGAACAGGACTGCGAAAATCTTTATTTTGTTGCTTACAGCTTATGGAAAACAAATTTTTGGCATCAACATTTAGTGGGTTCCGTAATTCCATTTTTACGTCTTAACGATTTCAAAAAGGAGTTTTTTATAAAGTCTAAAATTATGATGGAAGAACACGAAGCTCACATTAAACACGTTGCAGCACTCAAACTTTTAGAGCAAAAAGAAAAACAATTTCATGAAAACATCAACCTTATAAACGATATGCGAAGAATGATTTTATATCGATATTGTAAATAACAACTTTAAAAAAATATTAATTTTGCATAGAAATATATTTAATTATGAAGAATGTTGTAAAAATATTAAAACCAGAGGAAATGAAGTTTATCAAAAAGATAAATATTATTTCTCAAAATAGATTAAATAATGATATTGTTATCGGTTTTTTAATATATGAAAGAGAAATATCTCTTGATTATACTTTTAAACCAAAAGATAAAAGTGATGACGATATGAAATATCTAATCACTTATCCAAAGCAATCTGATTATCCAACCGACGAAATAGATGAATTAATTTTGGAAACTATTAGAATTTCATATCCAAATTCAACTGTTCACACTGAAATACTTTTTTCAACAGGAGATATTGAGTGGTTGGATAATTTAAAGAACAGACCTTTTGAGGTATCTAATTTAATAATTAGACCTGACTTTTTTGGACAAGATTTAGAAAGATTGGTTGGGAAAGAATTTGAAGTTTTTAGAAAAGATTTAAGAATATATGTGGAAGGATCTTCTGAACTTATAAAAAACATTGTTTTTTACGGGCAATGCAATTTTGAAAAGAGTAAAGAAATTTACAATAAATTAGATAAAATAATATTTATATAATGGAATTGCCACAAAAGAACGATAAGCTTTTTAAAGCGGAGTCTTCACCAGATGTAGGTGCATGGTTAAAAGCACCAGCTAATAAATTTTTTCTTTATTCGGAAGGTTACAAAAGTGCAGGAGACACTTTGTTTGAACATTGTATTGCAAATCCATTTTTTAATAACTCACTTGTTTATCCTTTAATTTTTACTTACAGACAATTTATAGAGCTAAAGTTAAAAGAGATTATTACTATGGGAAACAAGTTGAATGAAATAGCTGAAGATTTTCCAGATGAACATAATATTTTAAAATTATGGAAATTATTTAGATATGAGATTTATCCTAAAATAACAAACGAGGATAAAGAATTATTTGATAATGCAGAAAAAATATTAGAGCAATTTCATTTGGAAGACCCTCATTCAATGAATTTCAGATATCCATTAACAAAAGGACCTGTAAGAAGAGATAGTTTAAATAGAGATACAATAG
>Ga0114982_1001569_pt1 | contig 10808 bp, 12 predicted proteins | sample Shrwel_input2_FT_FD_87183 | JGI IMG/M metagenome (GOLD analysis project Ga0114982, IMG submission 87183) | Subsurface microbial communities from deep shales in Ohio, USA - Utica-3 well 1 S input2 FT | ecosystem: Environmental > Aquatic > Deep subsurface > Shale gas/oil reservoir > Produced... | reverse complement strand
TGTAACTTTTGATTGACCAATTCTAATTTTTCCGGGTCATTAACCAATTTTTCGGTTTGTGTCTTTAATTCAGAATTGATATCATCATACTCAATTAAAACACTCGAAACTCGCTCTAACAAATCTTTAAATTCAGAAGAAATATTTGCTATTTTTTGCAGCGAAAGTTTCACTTCTTTCAAGTTCTGAAGTACCCCTATTTGCTCTTCGTTAGCAATAGCCAAAGATTTATCAAGATTTTCTTTGATAAATTCGACATTGCTTAGTTTTTCCAAACTAGCTTCTAATTCTGCTTGTTCTCCTTCTTTTAAATGGGCGGCTAATAACTCTTCTAATAAGAATGAATTATAATCGGCTTCCTTAGAAAGTGCTTCTTTTTCTGCTTGTTTCTTATTTAGCTCGTTTTTAGTGGATTTGTATTGGGAAAGATTTTGCTTGTACGCTAACAAAATACTGCCATTATCAGCAATGGCATCAAGAATAGTCATTTGATATTCTTCGTTTGACAATTCCTGTGTTTGATGTTGTGAATGAATGTCTATCAAATAAGCACCCAATTCCTGCAATTCGGTAAGATTAACCGGGCTGTCATTGACAAATGCTCTAGATTTTCCAGAAGGTAAAATTTCACGACGAATGATTGTTACTTCTTCATAATCCAAGTCGTTTTCAACAAAAAAATCCTTTAAATTATATTTTTCGACATTAAAATGAACTTCGATAATGCATTTTTGTTCTTTATCTTTTAAGGAAGACAAATCGGCGCGGTTCCCCAAAGCCAATCCGAGGGCGCCCAAAAGAATCGATTTTCCTGCTCCGGTCTCACCTGTAATAATAGAAAACTGATTAGAAAAATTCATTTCTAATTGTTCTATTAAAGCAAAGTTTTTAATGGATAATAATGTAAGCATGAAGCAAATTTAATACGTAATTTGACTCCACTTACTAGTATTCGTAGGAGATAAACGGTTTAAACTATCAATTACCTGAGTAACATCTACTTTAGGTCCGTTGGTAAATATACTTAACAATTCATCCGATTTGGCATCGAAAAACACACGGGTTAAATAAGCATTAGGTCTAACAGAAGCTACTTCAGTTAAGGTTTTTAATGCCTTTTTGATATTCTCTTTGCCCTCTTTTTGATTGTCGGCCATAATATCCAGTCCGCCTAAATGGTATTCATACATGGTTTTTCTAAAAGGTGCATAAGTTGCCGAAAGCACGTCGTTGACCAAATAATAACGATTTTGATTCCCGTTGGAAGTCCAAGCAGGATCTTGGGTTTGCTGGGCTAAACTCACTATATTAGAGGCATTTTCATAGGCTTTTGTTCCTCCTTCTATGGCAAAGGTATCTGCATCAAATCCAATAATCATATTAGCATAAAAAGCGACCAAAGACATTAAATTTGAATCGAAACTATTCGGGTTAAAGGCTAGATTTTGAAATTCTGTGTAATTAAAATTAATTTCTTTATCGTTGATGTTTAGTGTAGAGGTAGAATACGATGAATTATAAACCGGTCGTGAGGCCTGCACTTGTAAACTACCGGTAAATTTATTGACGTTGTCAAAAGAAGTGATGTTGAAAAAGAATGAACAATTTATTTTTTCATTTTGTTTCAAGGATTTGTCTGTCCATTTGGTATTGTTAATAAATTCTGTTAGGGCTTTTTGCAATGTCTTAAATATTTGCTGATTTGTAGCCGCTACTTGACCGGCATTAAAATCTACAGTTGCATTTAATTCCTGTGCATTGGAAAAGCTAAAGATCAAAACAAATAAAACAACAATATATTTACGCATAATGGTTTACAATTTTAGTAACAATATCTTCAGCCACGGCTTCTTTTGATTTTAATTCCTGAGGATCTATATTGAAATTTTTATCAATAAAGGTAACCTTATTAGTTGGTTTACCAAAACCGGCACCTAAATCATTCAGAGAATTTAGCACAATCAAATCTAAGTTTTTTTTCTGAATTTTTTGCTTAGCATGTTCAATTTCATTTTCAGTTTCTAAAGCGAAACCAATTAAAAACTGCTTTTTCTTGATTTGCCCCAACGAAGCCAAAATATCTTTTGTTTTTTCTAATTCAATAGTAAACGAAGTATCATTCTTTTTTATTTTCTGTGTTGCCACATTTTTAGGACGATAATCGGCAACGGCAGCTGCTGCAATAGCGACATCAACTTGGGCAAAGTACTTATGACAAGCCTGATACATTTCTTCTGCAGATGTAACTCTTATCAAGTTAATAGACGTATTTTTGATTTGCAAATGTGTTGGCCCTGTGACCAAGGTAACTTCAGCCCCAAGATTTGCTGCGGCTTGGGCAATATCAAATCCCATTTTTCCTGAAGAGTGATTGCCTATAAAACGAACTGGGTCTATGGCTTCATAAGTTGGTCCTGCTGTAATTAATATCTTTTTGCCTTTAAGAGGTAATTTTCTTTCAATATCTTTTTCAAGAAAAGCAATGATATTTTCGGGTTCTGCCATTCGTCCTTCTCCTGAAAGACCACTGGCTAATTCACCGCTTTCGGCAGGAATAATAGTGTTTCCAAATTTCTTTAAAGCGTCGAAACTGGCCAAAGTAGAAGGGTGTTTGTACATGTCTAAATCCATGGCGGGTGCAAAATAGACCGGACATTTAGCCGAAAGATAAGTAGCAATAAGCAAATTGTCGCAATTTCCGTTGACCATTTTAGACATGGTATTGGCTGTTGCCGGAGCGATAATCATATAATCAGCCCAAAGCCCCAATTCTACATGATTGTTCCAGACACCATTTTCTTCATCTTCATTAAAAAAAGAATGGTAGACCGGATTTTTAGATAAAGTTGCTAAAGTTAAGGGAGTAACAAAATCTAAAGAAGCAGGTGTCATAATCACCTGGACCTGAGCACCTGCTTTTATAAAAAGTCGAACTAAAGCTGCCGATTTGTAAGCAGCAATACCACCAGAAACACCTAGTATTATTTTTTTACCACTTAAAACAGACATTGTAGTTGCTTTATTTTGATTTGTTGTAGTAGATTTTATTTTCTAACCACTCTTGCACTGCTAGAGCGTGTGGTTTCGGCAATTTTTCGTAAAATTTAGAAACTTCTATTTGCTCTTTATTTTCAAAAACTTCCTCTAAACTATCATTATAGGTCGCAAATTCTTCCAACTTTTCGATTAATTCTTTTTTAATTTCAGAATTAATTTGGTTCGCTCTTTTTGCCATAATTGTGATAGCTTCATATACATTTCCAGTTGGTTCTTCAATTACTGTTTTGTTATAAGTAACTGTGTTTACTGGAGCTGTCGTTTTCTTTAAATCCATCCTTTTCTTATTTTTGAAATTGTTGTAAATCCTTTTCTATTCTAACCAACATTTCGTCAGCTATCTCTTTATATTCTGTATCTGCTTTATATTTCACTAATGAATTATAAGCTGCTTTAGCATCGTTTAAACGTTCTTCCATTTTGCTTGGAATACTGTTTATCGCCAATTTATAATTTGAATCTAATTTATAATACAAAGCTTTCTCTTTGTATATTGTCCCTGGATAATCTCCTAAAAAGTTATCAAAAGCTTTGATTGCTGCTTTAAAATCAGAAATGGTATTGTATTGTTTTGCAATTTCAAAAGCTTTCTTTTCTAATTTTTGTTGTAACGTTTTGGTTACGGTATTCGCTTCGGCTAAATATTCCGAATTTGGGTATTTATTGATAAAATCCTGCATTTTAGTAATCGCTTTTTCCGTATCTGTTTGATCCAATGAATACACTGGGGATAATTCAGAGTACGATTTAGCCCCTAAAAAAGCAGCTTCTTCAACTCTTTTACTTTTAGGATATAAAGATGCAAAACTCTCAAACTGATATCCTGACAAGTAAAACTGTTTGGTTTTATAATACGATTGCGCAAACATATAAAACAAATCTTCAGCCTCTGGTTTACCTCTGTAGGCTGGGGCAATTTGCTCAAACAAACGAATGGCTTTACTGTATTTACCTGCGTCGTATTTATGGGTTGCCGCTGCCAATTTTACTGCAACATCTTCCGATTTTAAGGCTTTTTGGTACTCACTACATGATGTTAAAACCACTAGAAGTAAGAAACCGTATATAAATTTATTCATATTTTATTTTAAAAACGAGCGTTGTACGGGATTAACTTCTCCGCAAAAACGAACCGCAAAGTTAGTTATTAATTTGTTTTTACAAAACTTATTTTTTGCTCTTAGCTATTCAGTTGTTTTGTAAAAGCCTCTAATCTATTGGCTAGGTTTTCATTTACATTAACTAATGGCAATCGAACTGTGTTTTCTGACAATCCTAATGCTTTAAAAATTTCTTTTATTCCTCCTGGATTTCCTTGTTCAAAGATCATATCGATACTATCCATTAATTTATAATGTAAAGCATAGGCATCGTCTACTTTTCTTTGTAACCCCAACCGCACCATTTCTGAAAATTCTTTAGGATAACCTTCCCCAATAACCGAAATCACCCCTGCTCCACCGGCTAAAACCATAGGCAAAGTAATCATATCGTCACCTGAAATCACTAAGAAATCTTTAGGCTTGTGCTGAATTAACTTCATGGCTTGCACGATATCGCCAGCTGCTTCTTTTATACCGATAACATTTTTGAAATCATTAGCTAAGCGCATTACTGTTTCCGGCAACATATTACTGGCGGTTCTTCCTGGCACATTGTAAACTATTACAGGAATCGGAGATGCTTCGGCTACCATCTTGAAATGTTGGTAAATTCCCTCTTGAGTAGGTTTATTATAATAAGGTGAAACTGAAAGTATGGCCTGAAATTGAGACAAGTCTCTGGTTTTAAGCTCCTCTACTACTTTTAGCGTATTGTTCCCGCCAACACCTAATACCAAGGGTAATCTTCCCGCATTGGTTTGTACAATAGTATTAATCACCAAATCTTTTTCATCTTGAGACAAAGTCGCTGACTCGGCAGTTGTACCCAAAACTACCAGATACTCTACACCGCCTTCAATCACATAATTGACAATTCTTTTTAAGGCGTCAATATCTACCGAAAAATCTTTTTTAAAAGGTGTTACAAGTGCCACACCGGTTCCTATAAATGCTTGCATTTTTATTCTATTTTGTTTAAAATTTTTAAATATCTGAATAATTCGTGAACGAATACTTTGTAATTTTCTGCGTTGATATTAACCATTAAATGGTTTAATCTTTTATCGACACTCGAAAAACCAACTTTAAACAAGGCTTTTGATTTGTTTGTGATTAACATCAATGGTGCTTTTTCAACGTCATAATAACTAATCAGCATATCAAATTTTGTATTGATAAAATCGTTGACAAAAGCTGCGGAAAAATCGCCACTCCAAGTTATGTCTTTATTACAAAATGTAGGGGTATCAAAAACTTCGTTCTTTTTTATATTATTTTTAAAAGCCAGTAAATTTATATTCTCTCTTTTTATACCATTTTTAACTAATTCTTCGACTAATTTTTGTTTTTCAAAGAAGTAATTTTCGTCAATTAACAAGCCTACAAAATGCACAGAAGTACTTAATTCACTATCATTTACATCTTTAATACTACTTTTTAATCTTTTTTTTAGAGATAATTCTTTTATATACTTTATAAACATATTACATTTGTGGGCTTGTTTCTTGGGAAACAAATTTAAGTATTTAGTTTGTATTGGCATGGTTAATGCAAGGGTAAAAATAAAAAGAGTATAGCACTAATGAAACATTTTGGTTTAATTTTAACGTTATTTACGTTTATTGCTACTTCTAATGCGCAAGAGGTAGTATCTACAATTGAAGGGAAGCAGATAAAAGTTACCGAAGCCATTACTGGAAAATCGGAATATGAATCGCTAATCGCTCCATACAGAGATCAAATTAACAGGGACCTTGATAAGATACTCGCTTACAATCCTATTATTTTGGACAAAACAAAAGGGCAATGGCAAACCAATATTGGGGATTTATTGGCTAAAGTCACTTTAGACAAAGGAAATCGGGTTTTTGAAGAAAGAACAAAAAAGAAGATTGATGTTTGTATTTTAAATCATGGCGGAATTAGAGCGATGATTGGACAAGGAAATGTAACAGCACGAACTGCTTTTGAAGTAATGCCGTTTGAAAACGCAGCCGTCGTAATTGAATTGGAAGGAAAATATTTAATTGAATTTGTTGCCTATTTTATTAAAGAGAAAAAAGCTCACCCAATGACCGGTTTAACTTTTGTTATCGGGACAGATGGAAAGTATAAAGACATAAAAGTTAATGGCGAGCCTATTGTGTTAGACAAAGTTTACAATGTGGTAACCAATGATTATTTAGCAAGTGGTGGGGATAAAATGGAGTTTTTAAAGAAAGCGACCAAAACTCACTCTTTAGACTATAAATTAAGAAATATGTTAATTGATTATTTTATAGATGTAGATGTTGTAAAAGTACCATCTGAGATTAAAGTAATTCAAGAATAATAAAAAGTTATGAAAAGAAGAGATTTTATTAAAAACACTGCAGTAAGCACCTCTTTATTAGGCCTTGGCGGATTATCCTTAAGCAGTTTTCAATCGACATCAAACAACTTAAAAAAGATAACGATACTTCATACGAAAGATACTCATAGTCAAGTAGATCCTTTTCCATCTAATCATCCTAAAAACCCAAACATGGGGGGTGTGGCTCGTAGAGCGGCTATCGTTGAACAAATACGAAAAGTAGAAGAAAATGTATTACTACTAGATGCAGGTGATATTTTTCAAGGTACTCCCTATTTTAATTACTATGGAGGTGAACTTGAATTCAAGTTAATGAGTATGATGAAATACGATTTAGCCACTATAGGAAATCATGATTTTGACAATGGCATCATGGGACTTTATGGACAATTACCAAATGCTACAACATTTGAATTTGTCTCGGCTAACTACGATTTTAAAAATACGGTGTTAGACACTCATGTAAAACCTTATAAAATATTCAACAAAGCAGGACTTAAAATTGGAATTTTTGGTTTAGGGGTTGAATTATACGGTTTGGTTGATCCTAAGTATTACAAAGAAACAAAATATTTAGATCCTATTGAGATTGCAACCGACGTTACCAAAAAACTAAAAGAAGTAGAAAAATGTGATTTAGTGATTTGCTTGTCTCATATGGGATTTGAATATAAAAATGAGCCAGGAAAGATTTCAGATATTAATTTGGCTCGAAAAACTAAAAACATTGACCTAATCATTGGTGGACATACTCACACTTTTTTAGACAAACCTGTAGTAGAAAAAAATCTAGACGGTCAAGATGTCGTGATTAACCAAGTAGGTGCCTTTGGAGTAAATTTGGGACGAATTGATTTCTTCTTTGACAGCAAGGAAAAAGTTTCGGCAGCCGGAAAAAAGATCATTATTTAATTGTATTTCTTTTTTTCTGTAAGAATCATAAACTTGTAAAAAGCATATTGGGCAATTACATAAAAAACCATGGACAATGGTTGAAATATGGTTATTGACAGATAATACAATTTTAATACCAAAACAAATTGAATGATAGCAAAAAGGACGGTGTTTACCAAAAGCCAATAGTTCCTTTTGCTATCTTCAATCATATAATTAGACAGAGCAAACCCTCCTAAAAAGCTCAAAAATAATACTTGAATAATATAGATAGGAAGCCCTTTTCCTAACTCATTCATGGTTAAAAAAGTAAGATAAAAAAAAACCGCTACAAACGGAATTGTCCCCAAAAAGACGGGTAAAAAACTTTTTATCTTAACCTTATTTATCACGATATAAATAATTAACCCTCGGTGTGCGATAAAAAATACCGACGCAATTATGATTGAGTTGAAATCTTTTGAGATAAAAAAGATATTAGCCAAAAATATAAAAAACAAAGCCATAAAATAATACGTGTTTTTTTCTTTTGACTTTATCCAATATACTAATGCTAATATGGGAATTAGAAGTGGTTTTAAAACATACATCAACAGAATATCATTATATAATTCAGCTATTGTTTCAAAAAAACCAATGGTAAAATATAATGTTAATAAGCCAGCTATGTAAAACTTCTTGTTTTTAGTTCCAATTATCATTTTCAATTTCTTTATAGTGTGGAGTTGAGAAGTATTTTATTAAATAAAAATACGCCCCGAATTGAACAGCCAAATTGACTGCTAAGAAAATTTTCATCGGCAAGTAAAAATAGTACAGTACATAAAACGTATCTGTGATTACAAATGAAACGCTTATCAACATTGAATAAAAAGGCCGTAAATTATTGGAAACAATAGAGTTTTGAATTGAAATGGTTGCCATCAGCGACAAAACAAAGCCATATAAAATATAATATACCGTTTTGGCGATATAAAGCCCAGGAATAAGTGTTAGAAAAATGTAAGTAATTGCCAAAAAACAAGTTAGAAAAAAAACAAACTGCAAACTGTTTTTCCTTTCAACAGTTTTTAATTTGAAGGCATCATTAATAAAGAAATATGTCAGTACTAAATTACAAATTAAATTAAGGATGACAATTATACTGTTTTTGTTATCATCATCGAGAACCGCTATCATATCGGAAGCAAAATTTATAACTAACAGAAATAACAAAACAGTACTAAATCTATTTTCATTCTTTTGAAGGTAGTAAAAAAACACAGACGGTATAATGATAGGTTTTACAAAAAATTCAACCCATTTCATATCAAAAAAAACTGCGATCAAAGTCACTAACGATGATAGTATATACAAGGATAAAGAAATTTTTGAAATATTCATTTTAAATTTGACTCGTATATAGGACTTTCACTTGATTTCAAAAAGTAATTAACTACAAAGTAGTAGGACAAAATACTACTCAAAATACTCAACAATCGAAAGAAAAACAAGTTGTAATAATAGTAATACACAATATAAAACAAATCACATATCAGGTAGCAAAAAATGGCCACCATGAGATAGACGATAGCATTAGAATGTTTAAGTGTGTATAAAATGGTACTACAAACAGCTAAAGATGTTAAAATAATAGCATATAATACAAAATAAGGATACAAACTATCCCCTTTACTAAAAACCAATCCCAAACAAACATAAACAAGAGTACTCAAAAAAACAAGCGTAAGTATGATGTACAATAAGTTTATGTTGTCAATGTTCGTGAAATTAATATCGACCACCTTCTTGATAAGAAGACTAAGTAATATGGTATAAGCTGAAATATTGAGAAGAATAACGTAAAAAAGGGTTTTATCGTCTTCAAATAAATTTAATATTCCGCTAAAAAAATATAAAAATAAGAATAGAATATACCAATAATTAAGATTCCATTTACTTTCATTACAATAGTGAAAAATCATAGAGGAAGCAAAAATGGGCTTAAAAACATAAACCCAATATTCGTATCCTGACAATGCTGAAATAAAATAAATTACTCCGGCAATCCCATACACCAGTAATCCCGGCTGAATATTTTTTAACTGATCCACTTCTCTTTTTGTTCTAAAACCATTAAATCCCTCTTAATGAAATAAGCAACAATATAAAAGTACGAAATAATTTGAAGTACAAACTCAATGTAATTCAGTGCTTCAACATAAAAAACCATATTGGTAATTATAAATATAACATCGGCAATTAATCCGAATAATGCCGCTATTAAAATATACATAGTAAAATCTAGATCGGTTACCAAATAAGTATACAAACTAGCACAAACATAACTCGCTAAAACAATTCCGTATACAATTATAGCTAACGAATAGGCGCCATTTTCAGTAGAGAGACTAAATAGCAAATAAGTCATAACAACCATCAAGCCCAAAAAAACCAAACTAGAGAGAATGGCTTCTTTTTTATAAAATCCAATTTTACAGGCATCTTCCAAAACTACTTTAGCCAGCAATACGTAGGGAATAAAATCAATTATCATTAAATACAAAGTGATATTTGGATAATTGAGTAATACCAATGAATCGGAGGCAAAATAGATAAATAAAATAGTCAACAAAACCGGACTGGTATATTTTTTTTCCGAACTGTAATAGTAAATTAATAAAGCCGGAATTATGGAAGGCTTACTCAAAATCATCAACCATTCATTGCCAATCACCATGGCAATAACTGCTAAAAAACTAGCAACCATATAAAAATAGACCGGTATATTTTTAATCATTATTAATCATCTTTTCAAATTCAAATTCACTTATAATAGAAATCCCTAACTGATTGGCTTTTTCTAATTTTGCGGGCCCCATATTGTCTCCGGCCACTACAAAATTTGTTTTGGCCGAAATAGAGCTCCCTACTTTACCTCCATTGTCTTCAATTGCTTTTTTGAGCTCATCTCGAGAAAATTTCTCAAAAACGCCAGAGACCACAAAAATTTTACCTTCCAAAGTGTTAGAAACCACTGTAGAAGCAGTTTCAGTCATTTCTAACTGAACTCCTACCCTTTTTAATCTTTCAATGATAAGTATATTTTCTTGATTATCAAAGAATTCAAGAACGCTTTGTGCTATTTTAACACCAATTTCATCTACAGTAATCAGCTCTTCTAAAGTTGCTTTTGCTAGAATATCAATCGATTTATAATGTTTGGCCAGTTTTTTAGCTACCGTTTCGCCAACATATCGAATTCCGAGAGCATACAACACCCTATCAAAAGGAATTGTTGTAGATTTTGCTATTCCAGCAATCAAATTCTCCGCGCTTTTGTTGGCCATTCTTTCCAAAACAACTACTTGCTCTTTTTTTAAATCATATAAGTCGGCATAATTTTTAACCAAATTATTATT
>Ga0114982_1001566_pt1 | contig 10811 bp, 13 predicted proteins | sample Shrwel_input2_FT_FD_87183 | JGI IMG/M metagenome (GOLD analysis project Ga0114982, IMG submission 87183) | Subsurface microbial communities from deep shales in Ohio, USA - Utica-3 well 1 S input2 FT | ecosystem: Environmental > Aquatic > Deep subsurface > Shale gas/oil reservoir > Produced... | reverse complement strand
TGACCCATTAGCTGTGCTAATGTTATTAGCAAGTCAAATGACGTGGGCATGGCGTAAGAATAATGCGGAGGGTGACAGCCCAGTAAGGGACGATGACGATATAATGGCATCACCTCCCACTGTCACAGAACCTAGCAATGATCCTGCATACGAACAAGATGATGGACCATTAACTGATGAGCAGATTGAGCAGATCAAAGAATCAGTAGAAGAAACAAAAACAGAACCATTCTATGGGACAAATTCACCACACTGGCCTTTTCCAAGCTACCATATATCTAATACAGACAATCCGATCGATTTTCCAAAATCAGAACCAGTTGAAACTGTAGACAGTACTATGCCTGTTGCTGATATTGACGCATGGAACAAGATGATCGAAGCCGCAGAAGCCGAAGTAGCTAAAGAAAAAGTTACAAATGTAGAATGGACTGATAACCTACAAGCATGGCGAGAAAAGAATCCAGATGCAGATATGTATGAATACCAACGTAGGTTTAATGCTGGAGAGATCGATAATCTGCCATGGGACTTAGTAGAAGCCATTGAAGAACAGCAAGCTGAAGACGATTCTAAAAAAAAGACCTACATGATCAAGGAAGAGAATCACCAAGTAATCAAGACAACCAACAAGTAGGATACATTCAAAACTCAGAACAGAGTGATCGTACTCTTTGGCAGCGGATACAAGATAAAAAGTCGAATGCAAAATAGCATAAAAATAATTACACCACCAGATTTAATATTTGATCAAACGGAATCAATGTTGCTAGTTTGCCCTAGCGCAGATTTAAAAAAATCTCTAGAAGAATATTTGGCAGGACATGATGATGCTGTCAACATCTATCTATTCAGTAATGAGATAGATATTAAGTGGTTACTGACTACTGCAAAAATGTCAGATGTTGTTATTGTAGATATTGACAACTGTGATGAAAATGTTAGCCACTTTCTAGGCTACCTTTTGACTCTACCTAATACATATTATAAGTGTGAGCACATGCAAGTGCCGTGGGACTTATTAAATCAAAATAGATTTTTTGATTTTCCAAACATAACAAAGGAAGAAAATGAGAGACAATCAGTACAATAAATTTACAGGCAATACCGTATTTGTAAGAGAAGGCGAACCTATTGAAAGAGCATTGCGTAAGTTTAAAAAGAAAGTACAAGATAGCGGATTACTAAACGATCTACGTGCTAGAGAGTTTTATGAAAAGCCAACAACTGAACGTAAGCGTAAAAAATCAGCCGCAAAGAACCGTTGGCAAAAAGAACTAGCCAAGCAAGCCCTACCTAAGAAAATGTATTAAAATGAATGCACAAGAAAAAGAAGTAATGGACATTCTACAAGAAGAATGTGCAGAAGTAATCCAAGCAGTAAGTAAAATTAGTCGTTTTGGTATTGACAACTACAAGCCAGGCAAGCCTAAAACTAACAGACAGCACTTAGAAGAAGAACTAGGTGATGTAATAGCAATGATCGATATCCTGCAACGTATGGAAATCGTTAGCTGGACAAATATTGAGGTCGCAAAAATAGCTAAAATCGAAAAGCTAAAACTGTGGTCTAATATTGAAAATCTCGAGACACACTGAGATAAATAAATTCGTAGGATGCCGTAAGGGTCTTACAAACTGGGCATGGTGCCCAACTATTCTTGCTTAATCTAAGGAGACTATTATGAGCAAAGTCATCGGTATCGATTTAGGTACAACAAATTCATGCGTATCCATTATTGAAAATGGAGTCACAAAAGTAATCGAAAATAGCGAAGGAGCACGTACTACACCTAGTATCGTTGCATACGCTAATAACGAAATCCTAGTTGGCGCTAGTGCAAAGCGTCAAGCAGTAACAAATCCCAAAAACACAATCTATGCAGCCAAGCGTTTGATCGGACGTAAATTTGAAGAACAGGCTGTACAAAAAGACATTGGTCTAATGCCCTACTCTATTGTCAAAGCAGACAATGGTGATGCATGGGTTGAAGTAAATGGTGAGAAGTTGGCGCCACCGCAAATCTCAGCAGAGGTATTGCGTAAGATGAAAAAGACAGCCGAGGATTATTTAGGACATGAAGTTACACAAGCGGTTATTACAGTCCCTGCGTACTTTAACGACAGCCAAAGACAAGCAACTAAGGATGCTGGAAAAATCGCAGGCCTGGAAGTACTTCGTATTATTAACGAGCCTACTGCGGCAGCTCTTAGTTATGGCGTTGATAAGTCTGATAAAGCTGATAGGAAGATTGCTGTTTACGACCTTGGTGGTGGTACATTCGACGTATCAATCATTGAAATCGCGAATGTGGAAGGCGATAAGCAGATCGAAGTACTAAGCACTAACGGAGATACATTCCTAGGCGGTGAAGACTTTGACCAGCGTATCATGGACTTCTTAGTAGACGAGTTTAAGAAAGAAAGCGGAGTTGATCTAAAGACAGATATCCTTTCTTTACAACGTCTAAAGGAAGCCGCTGAAAAAGCCAAGATTGAGTTGTCTAGTACAGCAAGCACTAGTGTTAACTTGCCATACATTACAGCAGACGCAAGTGGTCCTAAGCACATGAACATTACTATTAGTCGTAGCAAGTTAGAACAACTTGTTGAAGAACTAATCACACGTTCAATCGAACCATGTAAGACAGCTATGAAAGATGCGGGCGTCACTGCCGCAGACATTGACGAAGTTATTCTTGTTGGTGGTATGACCCGTATGCCTAAGGTACAAGAAACAGTTGAGAAACTGTTTGGCAAGGCTCCACGTAAGGATGTTAACCCAGACGAGGCAGTTGCGGCCGGTGCGGCTATCCAAGGTGCTGTTCTAGCAGGTGATCGCAATGACGTTCTATTGTTAGACGTTACTCCGCTGTCATTAGGTATTGAGACTATGGGCGGTGTGTTTACCAAGTTAATCCAAAAGAACACAACTATCCCAACTAAACACAGTCAAGTGTTCTCTACAGCAGAAGACAATCAACCTGCGGTAACTATTAAAGTTAGCCAGGGTGAGCGTGAGCTTGCACAATACAATAAACTACTAGGTGAGTTTAATCTAGAAGGTATTGCACCTGCTCGTCGAGGCATGCCACAGATTGAAGTTACTCTTGACATTGACGCCAATGGTATCCTTAACGTAAGTGCTAAGGATAAGAACACTGGCAAGGAAAACAAGATCACCATCAAGGCCAACTCCGGTCTAAGCGATGCAGAGATTCAACAGATGATCCGTGACGCTGAAGCTAATGCTGAAGAAGATAAGAAGACAGTGGAACTAGTAACTGCACGTAATACAGCAGAGGCACAAGTACACTCAATCCGCAAGGATCTTGAAGAAGTAAAAGACAAGTTAACCGCTGAACAGGTCTCTAAGATCGAAGAAGCCGCAACAGCAGTTGACGAAGCAATCAAGGGCACAGACAAAGAAGCTATGACGCAGAAGGTCAGTGACTTGTATGCCGCGGCACAGCCTTTAATGGAAGCCAAGGCACAACCTCAGACGCAAACAGGCGAACCAGAAACTGTCAAAGCTGAGTTTACAGAAACTGTCTGATAGACAGTAATACGTGGGGTGCTCGGGTGAGGCCCCACAGTCATTCTTGCTTAACTAAGGAGAAAATAAAATGACACAACTAAGAAGCATCGACGCGGCAGCTCTTGCCCATCTAAGTAGAGCACTGATTGGGTTTGATCGTATTTTCAATGAAGTAGAAAATCGAACACAAACCAATAACTATCCTCCATTCAATATTATTAAACACAGTGACGTTAACTTTGAAATAGAACTTGCAGTTGCAGGATTTGACAAAGATGAACTTACTGTAGAGATTGATCAGGATCAGTTGATCATTCGTGGACAAAAAGCCTACTCCCAAAACGAACCAGAATACCTACATCGTGGGTTAGCGGCTCGCGACTTTGAAAAATCATGGACACTAGCTGATCACATGGAAGTGGACGAAGTAGAGTTGACAAACGGTATTTTAAGTGTTAAAATAACACGAATGATACCTGAAGCACTTAAACCACGTTTGATTGCCATTAAGGGTTAATCGTTAACCGGGGAGGCGTAACACCCTCCCTACTAAATATTCAATAAGAGGAACGAAAAATGGCGACTACAGATCTTGATGTAAAAATTGACGAAAAAGTCAAAACTATTATAACTGAACCTAAGCGTTACAAAGTTATTTTCCTAAACGACGACAAGACACCGATCGAGTTCGTTGTCGAAATACTAATGAGCATTTTCAGGCATTCTGAAGAAACTGCTAAGGACATCACATTAAAAGTTCATAATGAAGGTTCTGCCGTAGTAGGCGTTTACAGTTTTGAAATCGCAGAGCAAAAAGGTGTAGAAGCTACACACTTGTCTAGACAAGCAGGATTTCCATTACAAGTAAAGATTGATCCAGAATGAGCCTAAAAGAACTAACGCACGAAGCACATCGTAATGCCGAGACACAGCCGTTTGTTAAGGTTCTGTTTTCTGGAAAAATCAATCCTAAACTATACGCTACCTATCTAAAAAATCAACATCCTCAGTATGAGATTTTAGAGTTATGTGCTATGCCGCATGGACTATTAAACGAATATCCTGAAGTTAGAAGAGCTCCTGCAATCTTAGAAGACTATCAAGAACTGTGGGGAGACGAACAGGGAGATGCACAGCTATGTCCTGTCGTAGAGGAGTATATCAAATACATTCTTAGTATCAAGGACGATCCTAAGAAACTCTTAGCACACTTATATGTTAGACACTTCGGAGACTTGAGCGGTGGACAAATGATCAAGAAGCGTGTGCCGGGCGCAGGTAGAATGTATACATTCGGTGACGATCCAGACACTATTAAAAATATCCTACGTGCAAAACTAGACGACAGCCTTGCAGAAGAAGCTATTGTTTGTTTTGGCTTTGCCGCAAAGTGCTTTGAACAAATGATGGACTTCGTGGAGTTTGTTGATGAACAGTAATGTATGGGATACACTAATACAGATTCAAGAATATTTTGAATCACGGTTTTATGCAACCGGTAGTATAATACACGAACCAGGAATGGAACGCTTTAATCAGCCAGGATGGGTTAATAAGGTATGGCAAAGTAGTCGGTATCGTAGAGCACACATTGATGTTGTAGATGCTCGAGACACAAGAGGGCTATGGATGATGCATTGTTGCATATTTCCATATACACATAATCCAGCTCCAATATTTGGCTTTGACGTTATTGCAGGTAAGAACAAGATTACAGGTTGCTTCTATGACTACAGCCCAGCAGGAGATCCTGAGCATCCTATGCTTGACTGGTTTGCAGAAGAATCTAATAAACTAGATTGGAATCGCAAGCGAAAACTTCCAGACTGGGCAGAACGTATTTTTAGTCCTAGCATGATTGCCGCAGGTAATGTCAGTAACGAAGACGAACTAGCACAGATATTTGCTATGGCCAGGACAGGAATCAATCACTACCTAGAATGTGTAGACGAAACTAATAATACTGCGGTTAATACTACAGAAGCACAGAACTACTACGCACAAAATCAAAAACAAAACCCACATACTCCAAAAGTCATGGTCAGTTTAGGACTAAGTGAAGACGATGTTCGTCACTTTATTCATGAATGTTTGTTCCCTGAAATCCGCTAAATACTCGATAACGGATCTATTATGAGAGCAAAAGAGTTTATTATTGAAGGCCAAGGCTTACGAGCTGGTAAACCCGGTGAGGTTTATGCTAGTGCTGACGGCACGGAATACAAGTTTACCAGCTGGAACTGGGACTTTCCGCCTGCACCTGACTTGCAATACGCTAACATGGAAGAGCTAGAAGCCGCAGTGTTAGAAGTAACTGGTGGTGCTAAAGATAAAATACATTGGGTTAATCAGCCTGCAACTCGTTCAAAGAGCTTTGCCTATGCTGTATTTGCAGGCGACGATGACGAAGAGCTATGGATTGGCAAATTCTACGATCGTAAGAATCCTAACAATACTATCCAAGATAAAGATGTAAAAGCAGTATTAGGTCTTAGTGCCGCGGGCAAGAGTTCTAGTGTAAAAGCAGAATCTGCACTACAACCTGGTCAACTAGGTCTAGCAGATAATCGTGCTAGAGGAGTTGGTTCTATTATAAAAGTTGTCAGCGAACATGCACAAGGTGAAATGTTGACTACTTCTCTAAATGCCGCTGCCAATAATCAACCTATTGTGTTCACTGGCGGAGCCGCGCAGGCATCAGCACTACAGGACGACTTCTGTGAAGTTATTGCACCAGTTGCTATGATTAGCGGGCACAATCTAGTAACCGGGCATCTTGCACAGGCATTTGCTGACGTATTCAAAGGGCCATTAAGAGCCGCTACAATATCGTTTCCAGCTGAACAAAACAATCCCCTAGTTGATAGTTATATTATCAGTAACGGTATTAGTCTTGGTGTTAGCCATAAAGGCAAGCAAGGTGCTAAGGCAACTATTACTAACATTTGGAAAGCCAAGGAAGAAGCTGCCGCAACACCAAGTGGCGCCGCATATATTGAAAAGTATCCTGCCGCAGTTGAGATTCTTGACATTTGCAAACGTGAGTCTGGTCTAATACAACCTGTTACATTGGGCTTACAGTATGGTATTATTAGTCAAGAAGAAGCAAGTGCATTAGAAGAAATGTTACAAAATGCCCGTGCTCCTGAATATCAACTAACAGGTAATCCAGAAAACCCTAATGCTGTAAACAAACAAGCTACTCCAGAAGATGCACAGAAGGTGCCGCCTGCATTAAAACGTATTTTTAGTATGGGTGGTTATAAATCTGGTAGTTATGTCAGTTTCTTATGTCTAGCCCGTGTTGCTAAACTAGTTGCAGACCATATTAATAGTGATCCTAAGATTGATTTTGGTGAAGCTATTCGCAGTTTCTTAAACAGCTCTGCTATGGTACAGGCAAAGAGTGTAGTAAGTGCAAAAGGTACAGATGCAACAGTTAAACAGATAAATGTAGTTTATCCACCGAACTTTACTGAAAAAGCCACTATCGAATCTAATGGTTACAGCGGAACGCAGGTAAAAGGTAAATTTAGTTTTAGTCTACCAACTACATAAACTGCATACTTTTTTATTACAATAAAGGACACTTCGGTGTCCTTTTTCTTTATCTACTAATGTTATAATATTTGCTCTAGATTAAATACTATACAGATTACCGGGAGCGAACCGAATGAAAAAAATCTTAGCAACATTGGGGATAGTTGTGGCTATGACTGCTACAGCCGCACCTTTGGGCGATTTTACTTTTAAAAGTCCAAGTTTTAATGGCATTGGATATAGTTCACATGTACTAACCATTGAAAATCAAGAAGCAACAAGACAGAAAGCTAGAGACGATAAAATTCAATCGGCATTAGATAAGGCCGCAAGTGATGCAAAGAACACTAACTTATCTAAATTTTTGAATAACTTGGAATCACGTATCTACGCACAGATTAGTCAGAATGTAGCAACAGCGATGTTTGCAAATAACAGTTGTAACGTAGCAACAGACTCTAAATGTTCTGGAGCAGTATCTTTTCAAGGAAGCAATATTGCATGGCGCAGAGTAGATGATGCTACTAACTGCGTTGGATCAACTAACGGAACTTGTATTGTGTTAAGAGTATCAGATCCAACAGTGAAAGACCCAGCTAGTGCATTATGTAATGATACAGGAATGTCATGTATCTACATTCCATTAGAATCATTCAATATGCCAGGGAACTAAGATATGAAAAAAGTATTACTATCCCTAATCGTTGCTTCGACAATGAGTGGATGTGCAGTGATTCAAAGTACTGGCATAACAGAAGCTGATCCAACAGTTACTACTCAAATGAGAGGTGTTAAGAAAGAGTTTGACACTATTCCTGCACCAGCGGCTGGCAAACCAGTCAGCGTAGCAGTATACAGTTTTGCAGACAAAACAGGACAGCGACGCCCTCAAGCAAACGTAGCCAGTTTAAGTTCAGCAGTAACACAAGGTGCCGAAACATTTTTAATACAAGCACTACAAGGTGTAGGCCAAGGCCGTTGGTTTGAAGTTGTTGAACGAGTAGGTATTGACAACTTGACCAAAGAAAGATTAATCATTCGTCAAATGCGCGAAGCATACGAAGGATCAAACGCCAAACCTCTAATGCCAATGCAGTTTGCCGGAATGATTGTCGAAGGTGGCATTGTTGGCTATGATGCTACTGTAAACAGCGGCGGCGCTGGTATGCGTATTTTTGGCATTGGCAAACAAACACAGTGGAGCCAAGATACTGTAACTATTAGTCTTAGAGCAGTCAGCGTGAACACTGGCAAAGTTTTAGCAGTAGTCACAGTACAAAAGACTATACTATCAACAGCAGACTCAGCAACTGCATTAAAGTTTTTTGATGCAGGCACTCAGGCATTTGAAGCAGAAGCAGGCTTAACTATCAACGAACCAGGCACCTATGCTGTTAAGTCAGCAATCGAGATGGCAGTAGTAGAGCTAATCAAAGAAGGTCAGCGTAAATCACTTTGGGACTATAGACAAGAACCTATATCGGCTGTGATTGTACCCCAAGGACCTGCGCCTCTAGTATTACCAACTACTCCTGCACCAGTGATATCGTCAGAGATAAGAAAACCTGAGGAGAAAAAAGATGAGTTGGTTCAGACACAAACCCCCAAAGAATCCGCCACTGCCAAAGAATCACCCACACCCACACCACAGCAGTCCAATGGCGGAAAAGCACCTGAAGGAGTCGAAAGAAAGAGTGAGGCCCCTAAAGAAGAAGTAGTAGTTGCCAAAAAGAAAGATGAAGATTTAAAAGTAACAGACATGCAGACAGGAGTGAAACCAAATGTAACATTGTTCGGTGATAGAGTTCTAAAAGAAAATGCATACTTACACGCTAAAGAATCAGAAACAAGTACAAAAGTATGGTGGGTTGCAAAAGGAACAGTAATGAGTATCAAACAACCTGGAACAGAAGGTTGGTGGAGCGTGGTAACAAAAGATGGAACCAATCGAAAAGGTTGGATACAATCTAACAAGTTGGAAGAAAAGAAGTAATGGTGTTGTTTTTCCAACAGTGTAAATTTTTTAACACCTAGCAGTAACGATATTTTAACAGCGGCAGATAATTTTGGAAGGAGCCGACTTAAATATTTTAAAGAGATAATGAAATCTCAAAGGAGCGTACTATGTTAAACTATCATAGTATGGGTAAACAAATGAAAAAAAGAATGACAGGCGCTAGTGGGTTGTCGAGAAAATTACTCACTGTAATGCTGTTAAGCATCTCAGCCACAAGCTGGGCGGCGGATAATAGCGTTTACATCGAACAAGCGGGCGATGATGGCACTATCACAATGACTCAAGATGGTTCAGGAAACAGGGTAAAAGGTATATTATCTAACGGTACAGCGGGCGGCAATACTGACCCTGCTAAACTAGTAGGTAATGTTCAAACTGTTACTATCGATCAAAAGGGTCCAAATAACGTGTTAACGTTAGGAGCCAATACTACAGTTGGAACTAATGGTAAGGGTATTGATATTAACTACAAAGTTGATACTGGTGGAAACGTTGCGTTTATTAACAGTAACAATAATGGGCTTGGTGTTAGTGCAGGCAACTTGATTGATATTATTCAGTTAGGCGGCAATGCTGTAGCTACAGTAAGTATGCTAGGAAATACTAATAACTTAACTGTTAGATCTAGTGGTGGGGGTGGTAATAAGATTGATGCTACAATAAATGCTGATGATGTAAGTGCTACTGTAGATCAAACACTAGGTGGTGCAAACGAGACTATTCTTGCCCTAACAGGTGACAAAGGCTATGTTAACATTACTAGTACAGGAGCCGCTAACTTAACTAGTGTAACACAAGACGGCGGAGCTACTAATGGTAACTATGCTAAGATTGTATTAGACGGAAGTGGAAACCAAACTACAGTAAGTCAAACAGGTGTTAGTGATAATACAGTAGACTATAAGGCAGTGGGATCAAACAATATTGCAAGTATCACCCAAAGTGGCGGCCTGACTATTGGACAGTATGCAAAGGCAGACATTTTAGGTTCACACAACGATGTTGGAATAATACAACAAGGTAGTGTTGATAATCTAACTAATATTAAGATTACAGGCAGTAGCAACACCTATCGTATTTTACAAAAGAACTAATATGTTTGAAAGCCAACTACAAAGGATGTACCAGCAATGGATGCAAGGTAATGAAAACTATGTCCGAGATTGGGCAACCTTTGTAGAACAAGCAGCCAAGTGGCAGAACACCACAGGCGATGTTATAATGAAAGAGTTACAAAAATATACTTGGTTCGAATGGGGGGACAAATGAAAATATGGACAGTCGGATTATGCTTACTGTTGCTAGGTACCTCGTCGAGTCACGCCGTAATAGGCAAAGTAACAGAACAACTAAACACCCCTCCCAGCATTCAGAGGGACAAGCAAACACTAACGGGCGCCAAGGGCACGGGAGTGGAAATGAACGATGCTATCAGAACTCAACAGGGCAAGGTAGGGATAACTTTTGAGGACGATACTCGTGTACAGGTTAACGAGAACTCAAAGTTAGTTATAGACGATTTTGTTTATGATCCTAAATCAAAAGCTGGTAAACTGGGTGCAAAGATTGCGCTAGGTACTGTACGCTATGCTAGCGGACAGATTGCTAAGAACAGCCCGCAAAACGTTGCTCTCGGTACGCCTACTGCTACTATTACTGTTCGTGGTACTGATTTTACAGCTTCAGTCGATGAGCTAGGACAATCAACTATTATTC
>Ga0114982_1001565_pt1 | contig 10820 bp, 4 predicted proteins | sample Shrwel_input2_FT_FD_87183 | JGI IMG/M metagenome (GOLD analysis project Ga0114982, IMG submission 87183) | Subsurface microbial communities from deep shales in Ohio, USA - Utica-3 well 1 S input2 FT | ecosystem: Environmental > Aquatic > Deep subsurface > Shale gas/oil reservoir > Produced... | reverse complement strand
ATACTGGCATGAACTTAGTGTATATTCACGGTGCCAATGCCACTAGCGAAAGCTTCAATTATATTAGAGACAAACTAGGATCGGGCATAGATATTAACTATGACAGTCGTAACGGGTTTGAAAATAACTTAAAAGATATGCAATCCGTATTAAGCGGGCATAACAACCTAGTGTTTGTTGCACATAGTTTAGGCGGTATTTACAGTTTGCATCTGGCCAATTCGATGCCTAATTCTGTTAAGGGCGCTGTTACATTAAGCACCCCCTATGGTGGTGCAGAGGTAGCAGACTACGCTCAATACTTTTTACCATTCAGCAGATTGATGCGTGACATTGGTCCCAGCAGTTGGGTAATGCGACAATCCGATAAGATTAAGATACAGCACCCATGGACAAACATAGTAACAGTCAAGGGGCAAAGCCCATTTATGCATGAACCTAATGACGGTGTAGTAACCATTGCTAGTCAAAAGCACCATGAGGATATGGAATTAGTAGAAGTAGATTATAACCATTACGAAGTTGTTCTAGCTGAGCCCGTGGTTAAAATTATCAAAGAACGAATAAAAAAGTTAAAAAAATAATTTATATCTCTTTACATATATAGACTGTTATTGTATAATAAATACATGGCAACAAATTATTTGTTGCTATTACAGACATTAACACACAAGGAGAATAATATGTCAAATTTTGAAACGCCAAAGCTACCAGAAGTTAAATTTAACAAGAACGGTTACGAAATCCGTACAGACATTCTTGGAATGGCTAAAAGCCTAGTACAAGAAGATTTCCATGCTAAATTTCAAGGATGGGAAATGACTGCTACTCGTGACGAGAAGACTGGTCAAATCGTTAGTACCGTAGAAATGCCTAACTTTCCAGGCCTAGAAAAAGTTCTAGAAACAGCAGAAAAAATGTATAGTTTTGTTAACCAAGGCGCCACATCTGCTACTAAAGCAACCGTAAAGAAATAATTTTATAATAATAATATTAGGGCCTAGCCCAAAAATAATATAGTAAGTAAGAAAAAAGGACCTTCGGGTCCTTTTTTCATAGTGGCTTGCTTTTTAGGTATTCTGGATAGCGTTTATTAAAGTGACGCATGATAACTCCGGCAATCTCGTGTGCTTGGTTTTCGTGAGGACTGCCTGTTACTCCACTGTCTGGGTTAAGTTCACCATTCATGTTTTGTTTAAAATGCACCAATTCGTGTGCTACTGTTCGCAGTATGTCTACAGGATGACGATTAGCCAGTGCAACAGCTAGCATGTTATCGTCTGGAGAATACATACCAAAGCTAGGTTGATCACCTGTGTTTAAGGTTGGAGCAAAACGCATCTTAGGAAGACTGTCTACTTCCAAGACTTCCATGGCTAAAGGTAGAAACTTTTTAAACATTTCTACAACATTGGCATTTTCCTGTGGGCCTTCAATAATGAACTGACTTGCTCTCATAGCAGTATTTAGCGTCGGACAAAGTGATAATCTCCGTCAGGACCGTTGTTGCTAAAAATACCAGTACAGTCAAAACCCTGTGTATCCATGTAAGCAATAACTTCATCTTTTAAAGGTGCGCCCTTATTGTATTCTACAACTTGTAATTCTAAGATAACGTGCTTTACATCTTTTAGTGTTTCTACAGCGCCTTTAAGTACATCAAGTTCTGCACCCTGTACATCCATTTTGACAAAGTCCGGCTTGGGAAAACGTTTAAGATTTGCCACGGCATCAACTGTAACTGTTTTTAACTTACGCTTATGAGTTTCATTAAAGTAGTTTACAGTATCTGGATTAACTACTTCGTTTTCCTTGTAGTAGCTGTTGCCGCCCGGATGTATGTCGTTTTGATAAAACTCAACTTCTTTACCAGTTTCGTTGCTTAATACACCTATATGGTATTTCATTCTTCTCTCTTGGTACAAGAATTCTGTACTATCCATTGCTTCAAAAGCTACAAATTCTGCCTCGGGCCATATACGCGAAGCTTCGTTGGTCCAGTGTAGTACACAGGCACCTATGTCATAGATTACCTTGGGCTCAAGTCCGGCGGCTTTTAATCCGGCAAGATAGTCTACGTGACTTCTAGGAATTAGTCGTTGACTTCCTAGTTCTCTTAGTCTAGTTTGAATATTGGCTATTGGGGATGTATCAATAGCAGGAATGTTATTATCAACATTAAAAGTAAAACTGCCAGTGTGCTGACATTGTATAGTAGTGTCTGCCCAGATTTTAAAACCTTTTTCCAAGGCTTTACGACAGAAATCTACATCCTCCGACACAGTGTCTTTGTGATTAATAGCACTGTAATACTTAAACTGAGGATAACCTATAGCTTTGAATACTTCTGCTTTAACTAACACGCAGCCAAATCCGCAACCTGCAATTTCAACCAATCCCCGATCTTTGATTTTTCCGTAAGGTATGTTAGTAACGCCGCCGCGTTCATTGCGTTCATACAATTCAAGTATGTGTAGTCCGGGCTTGCGCTGTATGTACAGTCCACTTACTACATCTTTATCGTGTGCTAGTAGTTTCTTTAGTGTATCTGGAGCAAAAGCAATGTCACTGTCTACACTGAACAAATAATCAAAACCATTGACTACCCAATCTGCTATCAAGTTGCGAACTTGATCTATGTTGTAGCCGTAAAAGAATTGAAACGTAGTTTCGTAGCCTTCGGGTACTTCTAAATCATAGATAGCCTTGAATGTATCGGGCTCTATGTTACGGGCTGTAGGGATTCCTATCAGTATCTTTTTTTTTGATGGATTCATTTTCTTTACAATTATTTGTGCGTTTTGATTTTGCTCAACAGCATTAACTTTATAGTCGTTGAGAGGATTAATATCATTGTAGTTATACACTATGTCTTGCAGGCATTTAACTTTATCAGGATCTGCGGCTTCTATCAGTGCGTAGAATACACTTCCATCACCTCCTGCTTTAAACCACTCACCTCGTTCGTTTTGAAACAAACTATCTGATATGTCGTTGATCAGGTATTTTCTAAATGTACGTAGATGTGTATAAGGTAAGATCCAGTTAAAGTGATGGTTCCTATAATCACGGTTTTGTTTAACATGCTCAGGATAGGGTTGACTGATCAGTGGAATGTTATCAACCATGCTCCAGCATGATCCATAGGTAAACTCTGTAGTACCGTCATACAGGGCGTTGTACTGACTAAAGATAGTATTGTCATTGATAAGACTGTCATCACCATCTAACAGCATAATGATGGCATTATTATTCATTAGACTGCGAATGTGTTCAATCTGATTTCTTACAGCACCTCGATTTTCTGGGTTGACGGCAATCTTAAACTTCTCTTGTATTTCTTTAGGCAGTGCTTCTACTGTGTTTGTTACTACTTCTACTGTATTATCTGTAGAACAATCGTCAATTAAAATATGCACGTAGTTGTCATAGTCCTGTGCGGCTACACTCTGTATACATTTAGCGATGTAATTAGCGCAGTTATAGAACGGACTGACAATAACGATAGGCTGTTCGTTGCCTGTTTTATAATTTTCAAGTTCAATGGTATTATGAAACTTGCGATTCCAAATCTTGTGTACTCTACGATTAATTTTAGTAACTGCACGATATTCTTCTCGTGATAGATACAAGCCTAGTTTCTTAACCATCAACTGTTTCCACTGTAGAGCCACAGTATCCCAACCTGCTAGGTCTTTGACAATGTTACAGTAGTATTGTTTTTGCTGATGTAGATATTTGTTGTGATATGCTTGTACAGTCATAGCAACAAACTTCTCAACTTGTTCGGGAACATTGATGTCGGGAAACAAGCCGTTAGGTTCTATGGCATAGTCGATGTGATAACAAGCACCTTCTAGAGCAATTTCTTCTAAAGCACCAAATCTGCAGGTAATAGCAGGTGTGTTGTACAACAGGCTTTCTAATGTACTAATGCCAAACGTTTCAGGAAAAGCCGCAGGATACAGCATAAAGTTTGCTACTGTGAGTATGTCGGCAATTTCACGCTGTGAAATAACTCCTGTAAATTCTATGCCTAGTTTGGCTAGTTCAGGATCAGCTGCCATAGCACGCCAATCTTTTTCTTGTTGATCAGGTTCGCTGCCTGTACTGAATCTATAATAGCCGCCAATAATTTTTAATTTAGCTGTAGGGATATGTCTTTTAACATGTGGCCAAATATGTCTAACCAAAGGAATCATGCCTTTAGTCACTGACGCATTGTAGACAAACAAGTCAGGGTCTTTGGCTTTAATGTCTACTTCAGTTTTAAAGTTACGAGCACCGTTGCGTGTAATAAAGAATTTGTTCTTTAATACTTCAAAGTTTCGTCTGCGACCGTGATGGCAGTTAGCTACATAAGTTAAGTGAAAGTCACTTAATGTAAAGATGTCTGTGATACGATTACTAACTGCTAGTTCTTCAATTAAGTTATCACCTAGACAGAATGTATCGTGCATCCATAACGCACGAACTTTAGCTTTTGCTATTACTCTATTATATAGATCCATGTTCTGAAACGGAGTAGATCTAATGTCGTTTAATTTAGGGTAATCTGTAGCGTCTGTAAATGGGATTACAGTGCGTGAACTTACAACAACGTCGAACTCGTGATCTAGTGCAAGGTCGGTTAATGGACGATACGTAACATTATCATAAACACCCGGACGAGCATGATCAATACCGCAGTTGTTGAATACTGTTACAGTAAATCCAATTTGGGCAAGTTCTTTGCTCATTAGGGTAACAGCACTTTCGCTGCCACCTAGCCCTTGTTTATCTACAGTAGTACCATCATAGGGTATACCAATAATATCAATAATAGCAATCTTCATGCTATTAATTATACACTCTTTATCTGGATAGTCAAAGATATTGGATTATATCCAATAAGCTGACAATGATGTAGCACCATCTGTGCCAGTACCTGCTACGAAGAACGTTTCTGAACCTACCAAACTATTAGTAATAGATTTAGATCCTGCGTTAAAAGAGCTAAGATTATTAAAAGCAAACAACTTGATGTTAACTGCATCTTGAGTTATGGTGTCAGTTATCACTACAGTGTCACCTCTATCAATACCAATGCTCTCTGGATACGGCATTCTATTAGTTATTATCCCTTGAGTTTCCCAGAAATTCAATGGTCCGCCAATTAATGAACTTCTAGTTGTCAATGTTGAAATAACTACTACATTGGTAAATGTTCCAGCATTTGTAACAGGGAATGCTCGGCCTGTACCCCAAATGATACGTAGGCCGCCCTTACCGCCACTACCAGAAGCACTGGTCCAGTTAGTACCGGGTCCAGCACCACCACCACCAAACGTGCCACCAAATCCGTCAACGTTTCCACTTTCACCTGTGCTGTTCGTTGGGTTCTCACCTGACAAGCCTCGAGTACCACCCGATCCACCTGCACCACCACCACCATTACTTTGGCTAGTGCTGAATACCTGTCCACTACTACCATGCCACCATCCTGTGGCTGTTGCACCACGGCCGTATAAGCCTACACCACCACCAGATCCAGATCCATATGTACTTGAGTAATATCCACCACCTGCCGCAGCACCGCTGCCTGCCGCCGGTAAGTTTCCTTGATTACCACCATTGCCTGAGTAGCCGCCAGCGCCACCACCACCTTGATGATTGGTAGCATTACCACCAGCGCCACCACCATCACCTACATATCCACCACCAAACCCGTTGGAATTAGGACCTGAAGTATTTTGTCCAGAACTTGCATTACCGCCACCATAACCTGCTACTGTGGCAGTTGATATAAAGAATGACGTTCCACCAGCACCGCCATTTTTAACACCGCCTGCACCAACTTGAACAGTATAGCTAGTTCCAGAAGTAACAGCAATATTATTTTTCCAGCCTAGACCACCACCAGCACCTGCGGCATTTGACCAGTTGTTGAAGCCAGCACCGCCACCACCGACTGCTACAACGCTAACTGATGTAACTCCGGCTGGTGCAATCCAAGTATATGTTCCTGGAGTAAAGAACTCTGCATCTCCTATTACAGGGAATGTTCCTAATGTGTTAGTATTAACAATGTCTGTAATGGTTCCAGCAAACGGAGTTGTTCCACCGTAGGCAAATACTTTGATTTGCTCGAAGCTGTCAATACTGGCAACTACTAAAGAGTTTCCGCTTACTGATCCAACAGTGCCAGTACTTCCGCTGGCCGTTGTCACCGTAATTATTGTGCCACTAGTTACGCTTGCAACTAAACCACCTGTTCCACGAATACCTGTAATATTAAAGAACCATGAAGATCCTGTTATAGTAGTAATATTTGTTATTCTAATTCTTGGCAAGAATTCACCTGTAGGATACACTGAATTAATAACACCTTGAATAGGCGTGTTAATACCGTAAGAACCGCAGGTTATTGAGTTAGTGACAGTATTAACGTCACTAACATAGGTAACATTACCAGGTTGGCCTGCACTTCCTATCCTTGCCATAGATGAAATTATACTACCTGTACTAAATCCACTAACAGATTGCAATCCACTGATGGTAAAGGACCAAGGACCTCCACCGTATATCGTTTCTACTACACCAATGCCTCCAACGTCAGTGGTAACTGGTATAAAGTTATTTCTAATTAGCGTAGTTGGAGTGATCCTAAACGCATTTATCGTAGAGGTTCCAGTTGACCTTACATACGTTGAAGTAGCAATTGTACCAACCACAACTGTTGATGTAGCTATAGCTTGCCCTCGTACTAGGTTCGTTGGTTCTGGAATAAACCATTGAACTTTTCCATAATTTACTGTGGCATCTCTAGTATAAACTGTGAAAGGTTGACCTGTTTCATCACCTGTTACCTGTCCTTCTGAATAGGGACTGTTACTAGTTATTGTTTCCCAGTTAATATGCCTATTGCCGTAAGCAGTACCAGTACTCCATACGTTTGCTCTAAGACCGGGAGTTTGCTCAGTATCGAATGATTTAAAAATTGAAACACTGGAAGCTGGTCCAATCTTAACACCGTATCTACTTGGACTAATACTAGTAGCCGATGTTAGATAACTAGCTGCCGCGTAGATTATACCACCACCAGCTACAGTTCCGGTATTGTTTACAAAGAATGTAGCTGTGGTATTATTAAAGACAAACCCAGGCATCAGATACCTCCAAAGTTTGTATTTAAAAATACAATTTTAAAATTGTCAACGCCGGATATGTCTAGATGTACCATGTATTATAATGTTTTCTATATTTACCAACATGCATTATAAGCGTTCTATGGTTACAAAACCGTTACCAGCTGGTCCAGCACCGTCAGTGTTAACTTGGTTACTACCAATATTATATGATCCTCCACCAGCACCGTCATAACTCCAAGATGATCCTCCACCACCGGAATATCCTCCACCGCCTCCAGCTCCGTTAGTACCACCACCTGAGCCACCACCACCAAAGCCACCTCTGGCTTGAGCACTGCCGCCCGTGCCACCGTTAATGAATGAATATCCACCCCAACCACCGGCAGCGTTGCCACCGTTGCCAGTTAGGCCACCTCCACCGCCAGCAGTACTCCACTGGCCTCCGCCACTACCGTTTGTTCCGCCAGCGCCGCTGCTGGCAGAGCTGCCGCTAGTTGCTGTGCGTCCGTTTCTGCTACCTGAACCACTAAATCCGCTTGGAGCGCCACCACCGCCACCTGCAGCAATAATTAACGGTGAATTGGCAAATGTTGTTACAAATGACCCACCGCCACCACCAGCGTCATAGTAGTTACTATCTCCTTGTTGTCCTACTAGTATCTTTATTTTATCGCCGCCAGTTAACGCAAAGTCACCACGCATACTTGCACCAGTACCGCCCCATGGACCCCAGTTAGTACTTTGTCCGCCACGAGCACCTGCCGCTGTAATTCTATAAGTTCCATCTCTCGGAACAGTCCATATTTGAATACCGCTTTGAACATCAAAATAACTTGCGTTAGTTCTCCAACTTATATCACCGGTACTGGTGATACCAGCCTGTGCCACTGCTAAAGAAGGACCAGTATTACCTGTTTGTGTACCAGGACTAAATGTTGCTATGGTAAATGGATATCCTGCAAAAGGTGATCTTATTACTAAACTAAACGTTCTTGTTATTGTTTCTCCAGAACCTGCTGCTGATGCAGTGACACTGATGTTTGTTGTAGTAGAAACACCTGTTGCATTCTGTTTATACCAATAGATAATTCCGTTGCTAGAATCTAAATACGCACCGGAGGGTAATGAACCACCTGTAACACTATATGTTACTACTCCCAAAGATGTTCCAGTTGCAGATACATTTGCAAGAGGTACTGGTTGTACAGGGTTTACAAACGGAGAAGCACCCCAGTTTATAGTCCCGCGACCTATTGCACCGGGGGTACCGTCATACACTCCGAAATATAATTGACCACTTCCTGGAATTACTACCGGAGCAGTACCGTTCCATGACACTGTACTTGTGCTATCTAAACTTAAAAGCACTGAGCTAGTTGATCCACTGACAGGATAAAATACTGTTCCTGTACCAAGATTACCTGTCGGGCCAACACCTGCTTCGTAGGCGCCAACTCTGCCAGGAGCCCGCTGTACGCCTACATACCAGTCAGCACTTGCTCCTATTTCGGGTGTAAATTCAAAATAAACTCCACCGCTGGACTGTGCAATGGGGAACAATACGGAAGCATACCCCGAAGTTATTACAGTAGTATTGTTTGTTACTGTAAAACTTCCACCGCTGACTGCTGAAGAAAATAGTACGTTAGTAGTTGTTACTATTGCACCACTGGTTGAAATAGAATCAATTGATCCAATTCTAGGAGCAACGGTTCCACCGAGTGCAAGACATGATACTAGTGTTCCGTTGGTAATAGTGTTAACATATACAGTATTACCTGTTCCGAAGTTTCCTGTACTGCTTGAGCCTGTATTAGCAATAATTACACTACCGTTGGATAATAGTGCAGTGCTAGTAGTTGGAAGATCTGATAATGTAAATGACCATCCAGTAATAGTTCCAATAGTTGCTGTTGAACCTGTAAGAGTTGTAATGGCAATTGTAGGAGTATTTACTTTAGTTAAAGTATAATTATTGATTGACAAATCAACGTCATTAGGAGCGGCAAATGCCAGCAATGATGTTTGATTTCCTGTTACTGCTGCAATATTTGTGCCGGTGCTCTGCGTTCTTCCTAATACACCGCCTGGGGCAAATTGACCAGTATATACTGCTACGCCATTTACCATTCGAAGATTAGAAATTCTTCCGTTAAAGAATGCGCCTTGACCTGTTTCGCAGCCAAGATACCCAGATGACCCTGTGCCTACGTTGCCACCAAAGGCTACGGATCCTCTAGATATTCCATTTACATAGAAATTAAATGTGTCACTAGAACGAACATAGGCAATGTGATTCCAAGTACTAGTAGTTAATCCATGAACACTCGGACTAGCATATTGAATGTCGTTGTTGTGAATTAATAATTTAGTCTGTCCAATGATGAAACCAATACCGTCACCAGCACTTGGTGTTCCGACAGTTGCCAGCATCATGTGTAATGAAAAGTTTGTTGGCCAAGCATCGCTAGTTGGCAGCGCATTTAGCCAAACCCATGCTTCAACAGTAAAGTTATTTGCGCCGAACGCAAATGCATTTGCAGATACAGTATAATGATCATTTGTACCATTAAATGTTGTTCTGTAGGTAGTTTGATCTGCCGTAACTAAACTATAATCATTTGAATACGGATTTACCGCAGTAATTTGCGGTGGTATAATAACTGCGCCGGATGGAGCAACTGCAAATATAGTACCTGTACTAGGCGAAACAAATCCAGTAGCTCTGCACAGCAATGATGTACTGCTGTTAATTGCTGCCACTATAACAACATTACTGTCGCTGCCAAAACTTCCCTGGCCTGACCATGCGGTAATAATGCTACCTGTAGTAAATTCTCTAGTAGAGTTCATACTATCAATGTTAAAGGTCCATACTCCTGAGCTGACTGTGTTTAAATTAACAATCCTACCGGTGTTAAATCCTAGATCAAATGCCGGTGTAACTATGTTACGAAGTGATCCTGTAGAATTGGTAATCACTACTGGTGTTGGCTCAGTGACTTCATTACCGAAGTAGTTAACAGGTCTATTTAAAGTATCTACTGTTACTACAGAAGCAATGTTGTCCCAGCTATCTTGTCGGCCAAGCGCAGACGTATTTCTAACTGTGCTATAATCTGCTACACCTGCTCCGTAGCCAAGGATGCCTCCCCAAGCAGCGTTCTTTACTCTAATATTACTGAACCCGCCAAAAGTTCCGTTAGGAGAATAAAAACTACTATCAACGTATACAGTTCTTCCGACGCCATAATTTACTGAGTATAATAACGTAGTCCCGTTATAGTGTCTAATAAATCCATCTGTACCATAAACGATGTAGAATCTATTAGCTGTACTCCAAGTACCACTAAGTTGTACTTCTGTACCGTTATGATGCACTGAATACGCATTAGTTGCGTATGGGTAAGAAGTATAATCTAATGTAGTATAACTTGCATTGGCTGTTGGATCGTCGTTCCAACCTATCATAGCATAACTAGCACCGTTATCAGTAGCGCCAGCTTGTTTAAAGAATTCAAGAGTACACGGAGCAGTAAAACCTTGTGCAACTCTAGCTTCATTGTCCCAGGCACTACTACCGCTGGTTTTAAAGATAGTTACATCTGTTGTATTATTATTCGTTACCGTTAGGTTACCGTTAGGCGTAACAAAGTTTAATATCTGGAAAGTTCCAGTACTGAGTAATGT
>Ga0114982_1001552_pt1 | contig 10909 bp, 11 predicted proteins | sample Shrwel_input2_FT_FD_87183 | JGI IMG/M metagenome (GOLD analysis project Ga0114982, IMG submission 87183) | Subsurface microbial communities from deep shales in Ohio, USA - Utica-3 well 1 S input2 FT | ecosystem: Environmental > Aquatic > Deep subsurface > Shale gas/oil reservoir > Produced... | reverse complement strand
CGGTGCCTTCAGTGCCGCCCCCAGTGCCAGCGGCAGCCCCCGCACCGACCCCGCTCCAGCTCGACGCATCGCCCTCGACCACCCGGTCATCGAGATGCACACCCCCGCCGGTCGGGTCTCCATGGTGCACCTGCAGGAACCCGAGGCCGATCCCGAGGAGCAGCGGGTCATGGCCCGCCGCATGTTCCTGAAGGCCAAGACCCTCCTTCTGCAGGAGCGCACCGCAGAAGCCGTCCGCCTCCTCGAGGAATCCGTGAAACTCAATGCCGACCAGGATGGGGCCTTCGAGGCCTGGCTGCTGCTCGGCAAGGTCCGCATGGTCAACCCCGCCTGGTCCACGCGCGCCCTGGAGGCCCTGCAGGCCGCCAGCCGCCTGAAGCCCAAGACCGGCGAGCCCTGGGGCCTCATGGGCGAGCTCTACCACCGCAAGGGATTCAAGGCCAATGCCGTGGCCTGCTTCAAGCGCGCCCTGGAACTGGACCCCAGCGTCCCTGTCCCCGTGGACATGACCTACCTGAACGAGGAGCCCGGACCCACGTCCAGCAGCAGCTCCACCAACCTCCTGGGGCGCTTCCGCGCCATCCTCTCCCGCAAGGAAGGCGAATAGACGCGGGCTCCGGTCAGGCCAGCCCCATGCGCTGACCCAGCCCCGCCAGCTCGGCATCCTCCGGGAAGGCCGCCAGCCCCCGCTGGAGGACGACCCGGGCGGCGCCGCCCTGGCCCTGCTGCAGAAGCGCCAGGACCACCAGCCGGTGCCACAGGCCCCCACCTCCCTCCGGAACCGCCTGCAGGGCGCGGGATGCATCCCGGGCCGCCCGTTCCAGGGAGTTCTCGCGAAGGCCGAGCTCCACGAGGGCTTCCCACAGGCGTGTCTCCCGGGGCAGGGCCGCAAGACCGCCCTCCAGGGCCTGGCGGCAGCCGGTGAGATCGCCCATGCGGAGTTCGAGTTCGGAGAGGTTGAGCCAGGCCAGCGCATAGGTCGGGCCGGCCTCCGTGGCGAGCCTCAGGCTGGTCCGCGCCTCCGGGATCCGGCCCAGCGCCGCCAGTCCCACCCCTTCCCGCGTGCGGGCAGCCACGTGGTCCGGAATGGCCCTCAGAAGACTGCCCAGCCACTGGAGGGCTTCCTCGTGGCGGCCCTGGTGCTGCATGGCCAGCCCTCCGCCATAGAGCACCATCGTGGGCAGATCCCGCCGCAAGCGGGCATAGGCCCAGGCGGCCTCGGAGGCCACATCCCAGGCCTGGGCCGTCAGGGCCTGGATCAGCAGGTTGAACTGGGCCTGGATCTCGTCCGGATGCTCCAGGGCATCCTTTCGGGCCAGATCCAGGTAGTAGGTGCGCTTGTGGTCCTCCCGGTCCTGGAGGACCTTCCCGAAGTGGTGCAGGAAGATGTCGGCCTTTCCGATGGCAAGCCCGTGCTCCGTGAAGGCGTCGTCCACCAGCTCATGGATGCGCCCCCGGTACTGCACCCAGGGGTGGCGCCGGAACAGGCGCAGGGCGGGGAAGTCCGAGACCAGGTCGTGCCCCTTCGCCTTGGGGTGGGTGGAGGTGTTCGGACGGGTGACCATGTCCAGGGAGGTGAACAGCCCCGAATCGAAATAGTTGGCGACCCGGATGCGGAAGGCCTCGCATCCCGTCTGGGCCAGGCACTCCCGCAGGAGGGGCAGGCTCTCCACCGCCAGCTCCTCGTCCGCATCCAGGACCAGGACCCAGTCCCCGGTGCAATGGCGCAGGCTCTCGTTGCGCGCGGCGGAGAAGTCGTCGATCCACGGGAAGTGGTGCACCTCGGCCCCCAGCTGGCGCGCCAGGGCCTCCGTCCCGTCCGTGCTGCCCGTGTCCACCACCACCACCTGGTCCGCCACCGGCTTCACGGAGGCCAGGCAGTCCGCCAGCCAGTGGGCTTCGTTCTTGACGATCAGGGCGACGGAAAGGGTGGCCATGGCCCTGATCCTACCCGGCGGATCCCCCCCCTCAGGAAGGCATGAATTTCCTTCTCAAGAGAGTTCAGGAACCGTCCGATTGAAGTTCACGGCAGCATCCACTGCCTGGACCCCATCACGACGGCACGGATGCCGTCACTTGCATCAAGGAGGATGCCATGGCTTCCATTCTGAACAATGTCGCCGCCCTCGGAGCCAGCCGTCAGCTCAGCGTGACCGGCATGGGTCTCCAGCAGACCATTGAACGCCTGACCACGGGCAAGCGGATCAACCGCGCCTCGGATGACGCGGCCGGTCTGGGCATCAGCAACAAGCTGGGTGCCGACATCCGCATCACCAACCAGGCCCGCCGGAATGCCAATGATGGCGTCTCCTACCTGCAGGTCGCCGATGGCGTGCTCGACGAGGTCACCAGCCTCCTCACCCGCGCCGCCGAGCTCTCCCAGCAGGCCCAGACCGGCACCATCAGCAACACCAACCGCCAGAACCTGGACGCGGAATTCCAGAACATCATCAAGACCATGGCCGACATCGGCCAGTCCACGAAGTTCAACGGCCAGACCGTGTTCAGCACCACCGCCGTGAGCATCGCGGTGGGCGGGTTCACCAGCGTCGGCTTCACGGTCGGCACCATTTCCAGCAATGCCACCGCCGCCTTGGGCCTCACCGCAGGCTCCGGGGCCACCAGTTCCAAGCTGACCTCCGCGACCTACGCTGCCGCCGCCCAGACCCTGGTCACCACGGCCCTGGACAACGTCTCCAACCTGCGCGCCACCCTGGGCGCCACGATGCAGCAGCTCAACAGCGTGTCCAACGCCCTCGGCATCCAGTCCGAGAACTTCACGGCCGCCTACAGCCAGATCCGCGATGCCAACATCGCCGATGAAGTGGTGAACCTCACCAAGTTCCAGATCCTCAACCAGTCCGGAACCAACGCCCTCAGCCAGGCGAACCAGTCCTCCCAGCAGCTGCTCTCCCTGCTGCGGTAACGCGTCGTCCATTACGGAAAGGGGCCTTCGGGCCCCTTTTTCTTGTCTGTACGGGTAGATCCAGGCCCTGCACTGGGCTTTTAACGCCGATCGCTTTCGGGCCACCATCTCCACTCAAGGCAGCATTTTCCCCGTTATGGCCACCCTTGGAAAAGCCGAAGAAGTAAGTACGGGTCTTTCTCTGAAGCACCCGAACTGAGCGGCACGGATGCCGTTCCATGCATCAAGGAGGATGCCATGGCTTCCATTCTCAACAACGTCGCTGCCCTCGGGGCCAGCCGACAGCTGGGTGTCACCGGCGCGGGGCTGCAGCAGACCATCGAACGCCTGACCACAGGCAAGCGCATCAACCGTGCCTCTGACGACGCGGCAGGCCTTGGCATCAGCAACAAGCTGGGCGCCGACATCCGCATCACCAACCAGGCCCGGCGCAACGCCAATGACGGCGTCTCCTACCTCCAGGTGGCGGACGGCGTCCTCGACGAGGTCACGAGCCTCCTCACCCGTGCCGCCGAACTTTCCCAGCAGGCCCAGACCGGCACCATCAGCAATACCAACCGCCAGAACCTGGATGCTGAGTTCCAGAACATCATCAAGACGATGGCGGATATCGGCCAGTCCACCAAGTTCAATGGCCAGACGGTGTTCAGCACCACGGCCGTGAGCATCGCGGTGGGCGGGTTCACCAGTGTCGCCTTCACGGTCGGCACCATTTCCGGCAGCGCCACCGCCGCCCTCGGCCTGACCTCGGGCACCAACAAGCTGTCCAGCGCCACCTATGCGGCTGCGGCACAGACCCTGGTGACCACGGCCCTGGACAACGTCTCCAACCTGCGGGCCACCCTGGGCGCCACGATGCAGCAGCTCAGCAGCGTGTCCAACGCCCTCGGCATCCAGTCGGAGAACTTCACGGCGGCCTACAGCCAGATCCGCGATGCCAACATCGCCGATGAAGTGGTGAACCTCACCAAGTTCCAGATCCTCAACCAGTCCGGAACCAGTGCGCTGGGCCAGGCCAACCAGTCCTCGCAGCAGCTTCTGGCCCTTCTCCGTTAAGTACGGCCCCACTGTCCAGGGGGGAGGAGTTCCCACCCCTCCCCCCTCACCTTCAAGGATGATCTCAGGAGGACACCATGCCTGATCCCATCTCTCCCCTGGGGAGCCCGGGTCAGTTCCTTGTGGTGGCTCCCGCGGCTTCAGCACTCTCGCCTGGCAACCGCGCCACGCCCCAGGATCCCGCCATTCCCGTCGCTGCTCCTACCACCGCCTCCACGGGGGCGGATCGAGCCATATCAGCACGCGTCCAGACGGATCCGCCCATCGATGGGCGCAAGAAGTCCGAACCGGACAAGAACACGGTCGAACATGCCGTGGAAAGCATGCGCGAGTTCCTCAAGAACCTGCCCTCCAACCTCGAGATCCATGCCGACAAGGAGACCGGATACATCACCTACAAGGTGGTCAACCCCATCACGAAGGAAGTGATCCGACAGTACCCTCCCGAAGAAATGGTCGAACTCGCAAAGAAAATGCGAAAACTGTCGGCCATGGACGAGTCTGGCATCCTGCTTGATCGCAACCTCTAGGTAGGCAACTCCAGCAGCCTGCAAGGAGGCCCCATGGCATCCCCCATCAGTTTCGCCGGTCTATCCACGAACCTGCCCACAGACAAACTCGTCAGCGCGATCATCGAGCAGGAAAGCCAACCCCTGTACCGGATGCAGGACAAGCAGACCCTCGGCACGCAGAAGATCAGCACGCTGCGCAGCATCAATTCAGGCCTGCTGGCCCTCAACACCAGCCTGGGCAGTCTCGCCAACTCCAGCTTCCTCACCCGCAGCGTGGCCTCCTCCGACAGCACCAACACCTATGTGAGTGCGACGGGAAGCGGTGCTGCCACTGGCACCTACGAGGTGCGCGTCGGCCAGCTGGCCTCCAAGGCCCAGCTCACCAGCCTCAATGGACTCGCCACCGCCAACAGCACTGCGGTGGGCGAGGGCACGTACGCCTTCCGGGGGCTGGATGGCACGACCAAGACCTTCACCATGGGGGCCACGGACAACCTCCAGACCTTCCGGGACAAGATCAATGCCCTCGGGGCCGGGGTCACCGCCACCATCGTGAACACCGGGGCCCTCACCAATCCGCAGAAGCTGGTCATCAGCGCCAGCGACACGGGCAAGGGCAAGGACGGAGCCACCCAGTTCGCACTGGCCCAGGTCGGCGGCGCGGCCAATAGCCTCGGCATCGCCGGTGCGACCCTCCTGGGGGGCAATCTGCAGGACGCCGATGGCACCAAGGCCAACATCGAGGCCAAGAATGCCCTGTTCTCCGTCAACGGCATCGACCTTGAACGCAAGTCCAACGTCGTCACCGATGCGGTGGACGGTCTGAGCCTGAACCTCAAATCCGGGGGCCAGACCTCCGCCAGCACCCCCACCGTCCTGACGGTCACCACGGACAAGTCCGCCATCACCACCGCCATGAATGACATGGTGGGCAAGTTCAATGCGGTCCTGAAGACCATCAAGGACAACACCGGCAGCGGCAAGCCCCTGTCCGGGGAACTCAATGTCCGCAACCTTCTCGAGATCCAGAGGTCGAGCCTCACGGGAGCCACAAGCGCCACTGGCATCTTCAAGAGCGGCGCCGAGGTCGGCCTCAAGACCAACCGGGACGGCACCCTGTCCCTGGATGCCACGGCCTTCCAGGCCGCCCTGGACAAGGATCCCGCCGCCGTTCAGTCCGTTTTCACCTCCATCAGCGAAAAGGTCTCCAAGAGCGTCCTGTCCATCACCTCCAGCGGATCCGGCGAGCTCGCCAAGATCATCCAGGGTGTGGATGCACAGAATGCCCGATTGACCCAACAGATCAGCACCACCCAGAGTCGCCTCGACAAGCGCAAACAGGCGCTGCAGACCCAGTTCGCCAACCTGGAGACCATGATCGGAAAGATGCAGGCCGCCGGACAGAGCCTTTCCGGACTGGCAAGGTGATTGCATGATCCCCACGCTTGAAGTCAACGCAGAGGAGTGAGTGCGATGCAGGGATACAGCGGAGGGAACGTCGCCGACCGGTACCTGGTTCAGCGCATCCAGGGGGCGAGCCCTGAACAGCTCGTGGTCATCCTCCTGGAGGGAGCCCAGCGCTTCCTGAACCAAGCCTCCACCGCGATCAGGAACCGGGACATCCCCGGCAAGGCGCGCAGCATCAACAAGGTCAGCGCCATCATCGAGGAACTGACGGTCTGGTTGGATTTCGAAAAGGGGGGCGATGTCGCCACCAACCTGGCACGGGTCTATGACTGGTGGCTCCATGAGCTCTTCGAGGCCAGTCAGGCCAACAGCCCCGATCGACTGGACCATCTCATGAACCAGATCAGCGACATCCGGGGCGCCTGGGAAGATCTCCACCGCCAGAAGAGCAGTGCCCAGCCCGGCGCACCCGTCTCCACCGGTGAAGGACTGGTCGGATGAGCGATCTCGACGTCCTGGAGTGCCTTGCCAGCATGGAAGCCCTGCTGGCCCAGGAACCCTTCCCCCTGGATCCCGGGGGCCTGGATGCCTGGCAGGCCCGCTTCGAGCAGGCCCTGGCCAGCGCCGAGCAGGGACCCCAGTGGGAATCCATCCGTATCCGTGCCCGGGAAGTGCACCACCAGCTGATGCATCGCCTGGGGCTCCTGGAGACGGAACGCGACCAGGTCCGGGCGGAACTCTCCCTGGGGGCCCAGGGAGCCAGGGCCTTGAAGGGTTACGCGCCTGCACCCCGCTTTTGAAAAATAGTCATCAAACAAGAGGGCGTGCCCGTGATGGTCACGCCCTCTTGTTTGGTTCAGGCGGGGCTCAGTTGGTCCCGAAAACCCGATCCCCGGCATCCCCGAGACCCGGCAGGATATACCCCTTCTCGTTCAGCTGACGGTCCAGGGCGGCCACCACGACCTTGAGATCGGGGTGATCCTGGCGCAGCCGCTCGATCCCCTCAGGCGCGGCGAGGACCGAAGCCAGGAGGATGTCCTTGGCACCCGCCTCCTTCAGCTGGCGCACGGCTTCGGAAGCGCTGCCCCCGGTGGCAAGCATGGGGTCCAGGATGAACACCGGCCGGGCGTGGAGAAGAGGGGGAAAATTCCGGTAATACGGCACCGGGACGAGGGAGTCGTGGTCCCGGAAGAGCCCCAGGTGCCCGACCTTGGCGGTAGGCAACAACTGCAGGAATGGATTCACCAAGGCCAGACCGGCACGCAGCACCGGCACCAGCACCGGGTCCAGCTGCGGGAGCATTCGCCCTTCGGTGCGCTCCAGGGGGGTTTCCACCGCCACGGGTTCCGTAGCCAGGGTGCGGGTGGCTTCCGCCGCCAAGAGCAGGCCCACTTCCTCCACCAAACGGCGGAACTGGGACATGGGGGTCTTGCGGTCCCGCAACAGCGTCAACTTGTGCAGCACCAGCGGATGATCCATGACCGTCGTCAACATGGGAAGACACCTCCAGCCTCCATTGTCCCTGGAATCTTCCAAGCGGTCCACGCAGGGCACAAAGCCCTTGACCCTCCTACAAACGCTGGTTAAGTGGAATTCAGGTCGCTGGTTCCTTTTCAATGCATGGCGGGCGCGCCGCCACGGGGAAGCTGGGCTACCGGGAGGTCGATAGATGCTGAAGAAAGTCCAGATCTACAAGGCGCTGGACATCGAGATCAAGAAGCAGAAGGGTCCGATCCCGGTGAAGGAAGCCTACAAGGGCCACCACTCCCTCAAGGAGGAGCTGAGCCAGCCGGGGATGACCCTCGTCGGCGAAGTGGCCGGCGGCAACCCCCTGCGTGGCCAGGTGCGCGACAGCTATCGCGCCAGCACCCATGCCAAGAGCCTGGTGGAGAATGGGGCCCGCGCCATCTCCGTGGCCACGGACCGCTTCCTCTATTTCGGCGATGACAAGCACCTGAGCGAGGTCCGCAACACGGTGAAGGTCCCCGTGATCCGCCGCGACTTCATCTTCGAGGAATACCAGATCGAGGAGAGCAAGATCCTCGGGGCCGATGCGGTGTTCCTCCTGGCGGCCCTCCTGGAACCTGAACGCCTGGTGACCCTGCTGAAGCTCGCGCGCAGCAAGGGCCTGGACGTGGTGGTGGAAGTGGCCTCCGAGGCCGATCTCGACCGTGCCGTGAAGGCCGGTGCCGACATCGTCTGCGTCGTGGGTCGCAACCTGGACACCTGGGAGCCCTCCTGGTCCCTGGCCCTGGACCTGCTGGCCAAGATCCCCTCCAAACAGTGCCTGCGCATGATCGAAGCCGGCATCGACTCCCTGGAGCAGCTCACCCAGCTGGAAGAGATGGGCATCCATGGCGTCGTGATCGGTGACGCGCTCCTCGACGAGTTCTACCCCGGCAAGCGCCTGCAGCAGATCCGCGCCGGGCTCGAGTCCGCCAAGAAGCCCGTGCGCCCCAAGGGCAAGGTCGCAAAGGTCGAGGAACTCAACGAGGTGGAAGAGGCGCCCTTCGAAGCCCAAACCCCGAAGCCCGCCTCCAAGAAGGGCAAGACTGCCAAGGCTTCCGCCCCGGAGGCCGAGCCCGTGGAAGCCGCCAAGCCGGCGAAGAAGGCTTCCAAGAAGGCCGTGGAACCTGCTCCCGAGCCCGCCCCCAAGCCTGCCAAGAAGGCCAAGGCGGAGCCGGACGCCGCGCCCGCCAAGCCCGCGCCCAAGAAGGCGAAGGCCGAGCCCAAGGCCGCCAAGAAGGTCGAGGAGGTCGTCGAGACCCCCGCCAAGCCGGCGAAGAAGGCCGCCGCCCCCAAGGCCAAGGCTGAACCTGCGCCCGCCGAGCCCAAGCCTGCCAAGAAGGCCCCTGCGAAGAAGGCTGCGGAACCCGCATCCAAGTCGGACGCCAAGAAGGCTGAACCCAAGAAGCCGGCCCCCAAGAAGCAGGCGGAAGAAGCCGCTCCTGCCCCGAAGGCCGCTGCCAAGAAGTCGAGCAAGAAGTAATATAATTACACGCCCATGGTGGGCGAAGTGGGAAACCAACATGAAGCTGATTGAACGCGTCTCCGCCCTTGAAGTCCTGGACAGCCGTGGCAACCCCACCGTGCTGGCCCGGGTGTACCTGAACGACGGCAGCTTCGGCCAGGCCATGGTTCCCAGCGGCGCCTCCACCGGCAGCCGCGAGGCCCTCGAGAAGCGTGACGGCGACAAGAGCCGCTACCTCGGCAAGGGTGTCCTGGGCGCTGTCCAGGCCATCAACACCGAGATCAACGACGCCCTCCAGGGCATGGATCCCTTCCAGCAGGCCGAACTGGACGAGGTGATGATCAGCCTCGACGGCACCGAGAACAAGTCCAACCTCGGCGCCAACGCCACCCTCGGCGTGTCCATGGCCCTGGCTGATGCCGCCGCCAAGGCCTGCAACCAGCCCCTGTACCGTTACCTGGGCGGCTCCTCCGCCCGCCTGCTGCCCGTGCCGATGATGAACATCCTCAACGGCGGTGCCCACGCGGACAACAACGTCGACATCCAGGAGTTCATGATCCTGCCCGTCGGCGCCCCCAACTTCACCGAGTGCATCCGCTGGGGCGCTGAGATCTACCACGCCCTCAAGGGCGTGCTGAAGGCCAACAAGCTGGCCACCGGTGTCGGCGACGAGGGCGGCTTCGCCCCCAACCTCGGCTCCAACGAAGAGGCCCTGGTCCTCATCAGCGAAGCCATCAAGAAGGCCGGCTTCACCCCCGGCAAGGACGTCTACCTCGGCCTCGACTGCGCCTCCTCCGAGTTCCACAAGGGCGGCAACTACGAGATCGACGGCAGCGTGAAGACCGGCCCCGAGCTCATCGAGTACTACGCCGGCCTGACCCAGCGCCACCCCGTGATCACCATCGAGGACGGCTGCGACGAGAGCGACTGGACCAACTGGAAGGGCCTCACCGAGAAGCTCACCAAGACCACCCAGCTGGTGGGCGACGATCTCTTCGTCACCAACCCCTCCATCCTGTCCCGCGGCATCAACGAGGGCATCGCCAACGCCATCCTGATCAAGGTCAACCAGATCGGCACCATCACCGAGACCATGAAGGCCGTGGACATGGCCCACAAGGCTGGCTACCGCGCCGTCATCTCCCACCGCTCCGGTGAGACCGAGGACACCTTCATCGCCGACCTGGCCGTCGCCACCGGCGCGGGCCAGATCAAGACCGGCGCTCCCTGCCGCACCGACCGCGTGGCCAAGTACAACCGCCTGCTCCAGATCGAGTGGGAACTCGGCGCCGCCGCCCGCTACGCTGGCCGCGAAGCCTTCGGCTCCCTGCTGCGCTAGTCGAGGTCCAAGGTGAACGTCGCCTGGCTGATCGAATCCCGCACCATCCGTGGTGCCCTCATCCTGTCCGGCGTCCTGTCCACCCTGATCCTCGTGGTACACCCTGATGGCCTGCCCAGCCTGCGCAAGCGCGAGGCTGAGCTGCGCGCCATGCGACGCGACCTCCTCCAGAAGAACCAGGAGAACCAGGTTCTGATGGAGGAGGTCCGCCGTCTTGCCAGCAAGGACCCCGAAACCTTCGAGGCCCTCGCCCGACGTCACGGATTCGCCCGCCCCGGCGAGAAGGTCTACACCTTCGGGGACCGGGGGCGCCGCTGATGCTCAACCTCGCCTCCGCCTCGGGCAACGTTTTCGCATTCATCCACGAGGCCGATGCGCCCCCCCACTTCGATGGCCCCACCTGGGCGAGGGCACTCTGCCCCCGGGGTGACGGGCTCGGACTGGATGGCCTGTTCCTCGTGCGACGGTTCCAGCCCGGATCCCCCTGGGAACTCGAGCACTGGGAACCCAATGGGGACTACACCTTCTGCTCCAACGGCACCCGGGCCGCCGCCGCCCTGCTGCCCGCCGAGGCCCAGGGTCAGCTGGACGTGATCTCCAGCGGCGAACGGGTCCGCCTTCACCGGGTGGGCTCCACCGTGGGCCTGCGCCTGCCTGAAGGCCCCGGTTACGGCCTCCGCCCCGCCCCGGCGCTGGAT
>Ga0114982_1001551_pt1 | contig 10915 bp, 6 predicted proteins | sample Shrwel_input2_FT_FD_87183 | JGI IMG/M metagenome (GOLD analysis project Ga0114982, IMG submission 87183) | Subsurface microbial communities from deep shales in Ohio, USA - Utica-3 well 1 S input2 FT | ecosystem: Environmental > Aquatic > Deep subsurface > Shale gas/oil reservoir > Produced... | reverse complement strand
GCCTTCGCGAAGGCGGTGCAGCGTTGGGGCGGCCTGCCTGCTGACTCCAACTTCATACCGGATGCAAACTGGCCGCGACATTGGCGTGCGCAGATGGCAGAAGTTGAACGTGCGTACACCAAGGTGGCCGAAGCGTATCAATTCCTGCCGGATGCCGCTTTGCGTGAAGCTGAGAAGATGTACTCTTGGCGAGCTAACGACTCAATGTCTACAGCGTTCGCAAGCAGTGTCGGTGCAATCCAACACGTCCGCCGCTTCCTCAACGAAGCATTGCGCCGTGCTCCGAGCGCCGATTACGAGGAAGGCGTGCCGCCTGAATATACCACTGCGGGATTCTTGCATCGCTGGATTGACGAAGGTTGCCGTGGTTTGAACGCACTGTTTGAGTATCGCAACTCCGACGACAGCTCGCAGTTGATTGAAATGTTCCGCGCGGCCCTCAACGCCGAATCGCCCAACACGCAAGACATGTTCGTGCAGGAGTTCAAATCACTGATTCGCGAACAACGTCCTGCTGGTGCGAATCGTGATGAGTGGCGACCGACTGACCCTGATTCAGCATTCACCAAAGTGTGGGACATGCTGGCAGACGGCTGGCAGAAGTTGCTCGCAGGCAAAGACGCCGAGGAATCATCGGATGCGCAGGGTGCAATCGACCGCGCTGACCAATACATTCGCGACGCTTTCGTTAATGGCCTGACGAGCATTCCGTTCAGCGGTATTTCCATCGGTGCGATGAAGTGCCAGATTTTCCAACGGCACATCATCGGGTGCATTGCCAAGGGTAATCAACATCCAGCGTACATCGCGCGTCTGAGCGAATACGTTGCGTCGGGGATGATCGACATTCAGCCGTTACCTGCTGCCAAGTTCAATGACGCAAGTGAGTTGTTCCGCTATGCCATCAAAGGTATGCAGACCTACTTGTCGAACATGAGTGCTAAGTGGGTGGGCGATGCGGTGCGTGTAGGTGTTCCGGAAGCGGACGCACATGCCAGCGCCACCGAACACGTCACTGGTGAAGCATACCGACACATCCGCGCGATTCGTCATGCAGTCATTGCGTGGCGTCCGGCAGGTATCGGTGAGGCTGACTTCCTGATGATGTCAACTCCCGCCGCGCGTATGGCGAATGAAGTCGTGTCGGCACTCGGCAAGGAAAGCGAAGTTGAGCGTCTGGTCAATGCGTGCCTCGTTCCCTCCAATGCCGCCGACCCGAAGTCCAACACGCTCGCTGTACTGGATTCGCTCGTCAGCGCTGTTGATGCCGAGTTGCCCGTGGCGACTGGCCATCCGTTCGACGTTAAGGTGATTCGCAATGAAGTGTATCGCACCGAATATCTCTTCAAGTTGTATAAATCTCTGGAAGAGAGCGACCGCAATTCATTCGACCGTCTCGCGGGAATGCCGCAGGACACCTACACTCGCGTGGAGTCCATGCTGTTTAACGGCCAGCCGCTGCCCAAGGCGAACACTGTCCTGAGTGACATTCATCTGACTTTAGACTCGTCAGTTGATAGCGTGTATCACAGCGACTTCGAGAGTGTGTTGACTCTGTTGAACACAATCATCGACTTCCACATGCGCCGTCTCGCTTTGCTGCGCCCGTTCGGAAAAGATGAACACTTCACCAAGGAAAATGATCCTGAGTTGACGCGCGCCTACGTTGTGCTGCGTGATTATCGGGATAGTCCGGAAGCGAAGACCCGTGACATTTTCATGCTGTTCCCGCAACTGAGTGGGGCTGTTGAGTCGGAAGCGTTGAAGCTGGTTATTAACGAGCTGCGCGCCATCGGCTCCAAGCATAGCGGCGACATTCTGAAACTCACAGATGCGCTACTCGATGAGTATTTCAACACGCTCGTCGGCTACGTCAACGAAGTCCGCACCGGAGGGGAAACCGCCAAAGCGGAATTCAACGCCTTCATTGCAGGGCCGACGCTGCGTGAAGTGTTCCCAGTTTACCACCATCAACCGATTGAGCAGTTGCGTGAGATCATCGTCTACACTACTGTTTCCGAAGTTAAGTCCGGTGGGCTGCCGCCTATCAACCAGAACATTGAAGCATCGCTTCGACTGGTTGCGGATTCGCTGGCGCTGTTGCTGCGCCTCATCCGACCGCTCGGCACCGCAGTCTCCAAGTGGGAGACTGCGCCACAAGTTTCTGATAGCTTCGAGTTGCTGAATGCGATCCTCTACAAGACGCCGCGCACCGCATCCATCGTTCCGCAGTTGTGTGATTCTGTGCGTCAACTTCTGCCCCCGTCTGCAAACCCGACGGTTGAAGATGAAATCACGCGCATCACCAACGGCGCGACTAGCCTCACTTCTATCTTTGAGCAGATGGGTTACGCGATTCGTGCGATTGGATCCATCCGTAATACTTGCATGGGTGACAAGCTGGCGTTCCCGCAGTGGGAGCGTGCGTTTAGCGAAATGCGTTTCCGTAATGCGTTGCGCTTCCAAGATGTGCGTACCGCGCAAGACGTGTGTGACCTCATCTACCTGATGTTGGTTCAAACATTGGATGAAGATCGTTTCAGCGACATGAACTCCATGATTGTTGAAGCATCTATCAGCATTAGTCAGCTCGTTGCTGCGTACGATGAAATGCGTCCGCTGACAATTACCCCGACGGCATGGCGCGACGGAACGTTGATGCCGACCGTTGAAGGTCAAGTGCGCACCTACGTCGGTAAGCTCGCGACAATCTACAGCGATCAGGAATTGCTGGGCAGTTGGCTGTACGAGAACGCACGCGACTTGATGCCCGAAGAGGAACGTGCAAAGCGTAAGGCGGTAACAGTTGCCCGTACCGAAGTTAAACCGGAAGGCTTGATGAAGTATCGCACGCCTAGTTATCCGTCTTCGACTTCGTACGTTTCGGTAACGCCGGACGTGCCGCCTATCGGGATTGATTGTTCTGGCATCTTCGACTACAAGCAAACAGTCTACGCGGTTTCCAAAGTTCTGCCCGTATTGAATGCGAGCATGAGCGGCGGAATCTACCAACTTGACGAATATATCCTCGACGACTTGAAGGCAAATAGTCGTTGCATTGGGTTGAAGAAATTGCCCGCAGTAGGTAATTTCATGGTAGTTGGTGGAAACAATGATAAGGCGCAAACCTGCATCATGACCGTCTCAAACGGCGGTAAGAAGCTGGGCCTCGTCATTGTCAACTTCGAGCAAATTCGCAGAATCTTCGGCGCGGTTAACACTGCGACCGTAATGCAAGCACTCACACATGAGTTTGCGCACTACATTCACAAGACGCTGAAAAACACCGCGTTGATGGATTGGAAGCGCGCTATCGCTGGCAAGGTTCTGCATCCGCGTACGGGCTCCGACGCATATGCGTTCGAGACAGAGCAGTTTGCTATTCTGGCCGAAACAATGGTCTGGGGTAACAGTGTTCGCGGTCTGTATAAAGCGAACGGAATTGATGTGGTTGAACGTTTCTTCCATAACAACTATATTCCGGACGAAGACCGCCAGCGGCTTGCATAAGATAATTTATCTACGGCCCAAAGCAACCCGAAGGAAATATCATGTCGAAGAAATTCTTAGGCATCCTTGCGGTTGCAGACAGCAAAGACCAAGTGGTGGCTGCCTATTCGGCGGCTGCCACTGGTACGGACGTGGCGTTTATGAGTTCAACCTCTGGAACGTTCGCCGTAAACGGTGCGGTTGCCTTTGACCCTATGGGTGATGGACAACTGCAAAATGTGAGCTTGAGCGGTGACGCCAAGGTTGATTACGCAAAAGACGGCGAGGCGGTCGAAGCAAATCTGAGTATTTGCACCGACGGCTGCCAGCGTTTCATCTTGTCTGATTCTGCTCTCGTTCGCTGCCCGTCGTGTTCTGCTGTGCTTACTGCAACCGAGGGTGAGATTGAAGATATGGTTTTCGGTAGTCAGTCTGCCGCTGATTTCGAAGAACCTCTCTTCTGTGGAACTGCCGAGCAAGCCGCTGCATTTACTGCCGCGCTTCGCACTGGCACCGTTCCATCCCTGTCAGGCGAATTGCCTACGCTCAAGTTCGACCCGTTTACTGGGAAAGAGCAAGAACGTGAATGTTCAGTTTCCAACGCTTTCGTTGGCGACTTCTTTAAGTACGAGTGTGCAGCAGGTTGCAGCCATCCCGTTACTTTGTCGGCGTCTACTGACGTCGTATTCTGCGCGCACTGCTGCGCTCCCCTTTCAGAGGAAAAATCGGAAATGAAGATCATCGGACGTGTTGAAAACCGACTTCATGTCATGGCTTCTTCCCTCTCCGCTGCAATCACTGGCCTCCGTGCGATGGCCATTGAAGGCGGTAAGGCCGTTCTCCACAACGGGAACGACGAAGAAGCTCTGTTTATCTCCAACTCCAACTGTGCTTTCAGTCCGTACGTCGGCGTGAAAGTTGCAGGCTCTCCGGTCATGGAATCCCTGTCTGCCGACGGCGATACCAAACTGGATGCGATGGAGATCGACGTTCACAAGTGTTCCGCTGGTTGTGGCTTCATGGCCTGCTCCAGCGACGACGCCGTGTTCTGTTCCCAGTGCGGTGAGCCGCTGGAAGAAGTTGACGAAGCTGATCTGGGCGACCTGCCTGAGTTCGCTTCCGTTGACGAAGAAGGCGAAGGTTCCGACGTTCTGGATGAGCTGGATTCTGATCTGGCCGAACTGGAAGACGAAGATCTGGGTTCTGAATCCAGCGACGAAGACCTCGACGCTATCGACGAAGAAGAACTCGACCTCGACCTCGGCGACGGCGAAGAATCGCTGTCCGAAGACGACTTCGATGATGAAGACGAAGAGTCCGAAGAATTCGAAGACGACGAAGAGGAAGACGAGGAAGATGAAGAAGACGAGGATGACCTCGACGAACCTTCTACCGACCTCGATCTGGAATCCACTTCCGGCGACGATGAAAGCCCGCTGCTCGACGATGACGAAGTTGACGAGATCGACTACGAAGGCGAAGAAGAAGATTTCGAATCTGAATCTGGTGCGTTCGTTGAAGTCTCCCTGTCTGCCGCCGAAGCTCTGGAACATTCCGGTGAAGATGTTGACGCGCTGTCCGTATCTACCGTGTTCAACGGCAACGACCGCTGGCACGCATTCTACAACGGCAACGTTCCTCTCGGTAGCCTGACCTTCGCTGGCCTGTCCAACGCAGTCGGTGAAGTTGCTGCCAAGAAACTGTTCAACTCCGCACTGCCGAGCGCAGTCACCGCAGCCATTCGTGAAAACGGTCTGGTTGCTGCACTGTCCGGTCTGGGTTTCGAATCCCCGACTCTGACTGTGAACGTGCCGGAAGTTGTGCGTGTTCGTTCCGAGTCTGCCGCTCAAGAGCGTGTTGACCGCATTCAAAGCGAAATCGACGCGCTGGGTGATTCCTATCGCGAACGTTACTGCGCAAGCCTGAGCACCGCGATGTTGGGTGTGGCCCGCCGCTTCTGGCAAGGTGTCAACAACCCGATTGGTGATGCGCTGGTGAATCGTATCGCCGCCGCTGGCGTTTCCCTGTCCGATGCACGCAGCATGGTAACTTCTGCGTTCGCCGAACACGGTCAAGATTTCGCTGCCAACGTGTTCGAGCGTGCTGACTATCTGGTCGGCCTCTCCGCTGACGGTCAGAATGAAATCTCTACCGCCATCGAAGAAATGAATGCCGCTGCCGTTCAAGCCGAAGCTCCTGCTCCCGGTAACATCGGCACCGTCGCTCGCCCTGCACCCACCACTACCGCAGTGCAAGAAACCGAAGTCGTTGCGTCGCAGTCCTCTGCTGGCGATGATTTCAATTCACGCCTCGGTCGTTACTTCAATCAGTAAGTAACGTTTCGCCGCAGATGCAAACTGCATAATTTATCAGGGCGCGGGCAACCCGCCCTACTCCATAACTGCAAGGAATCCGATCATGTTGAACCTCAACGCGCAATACGTTTCCAAGACCGACTTCGGTGCTCTGGCTGCTGGTGTCCAGATTCAAGAAGAAGGTCAGGTAATGGTTTATGTCAAAGAAGATGGCAAAACCGTTCTGCAACCTTCCGCTGGCGTGAAAGGTGAGACCTTCGCTGGTTTCGCTCTGAGCCGCGCCATTCCCCCGCACTGGCTGCCGAAAGTTGAAGAGTTCTTCTTCGACAAGAACGAGCCCGTGTACCGCTGCCAACGTACTCCGGTCGCAGGCAAGTATCTGATCACCATCAACGGTGTGAAAGCTACTGTCGAAACTGACGGCGACAAGCCTGCTGACGCTGGTCACGCCGATCTGGTTCGTGACGAACTGCGTCTGGCCGATGCCGACCACGGCAAGAAAGTTTCCATCCAGTACATGTACGAGCCGACCGTTACCGAAGCTCTGGAAGTTACTGGCGACCTGCCGCACGGCGGTCTGGCTGGCAACAAGATGGGCCAGTGTGGTCTGATCGTTCTGGGTCAGATTGCAACTTCCTGCTTCGACGCTGGCGCTGACTGGTCTAACGTCATGCACCCGCACATGGGGCCGGACGGTATCCTGACCGTGGGCGGTAACGGCGAACTGCTGACCAACGTCATCGTTCAGAACGCTCCGACTACCGAGCAAGAGTTTCTGGTCGTTAAAGTTAAGAGCGTCTAATCCGCGCTTTAGCTGCGTATCATAATTTGTGGGAGCGGCAGACGTCGCCCCACACCTTTTCCAAATCCGTCAAAGGAAAATCTCATGTCTAACAAAGCGAAAGGCGCTGTCATCGCCACTCTGAAAAACGGCGCTCCGATTACCGACCTGCCGATGTTCAACTCCCAAAGCGGCGAAATGAACGCTTACGACAAGGGCGAAGCTCTGCGTAACGGTCAGAAGTTCATGCAGATGATGGCCAGCGGTGAAATCCTGCTGCAAAGCGAAAGCGCGTCTGCTCAAAACCGTGAAGATCGTATCCGTGAAGGTAACGCTCTGATCATGGAAGCTCACCGCAATCCTACCGCGTGGGCCTCTCTGGGCTCCAGCATCATGGCCCGCATCGAAGACCGTGCCGAGCGCTCCGGTTTTATGCGCAACCTGCTGGTTGGTACTTCCCTGCGTCAAGGCGAGATCGCCCGTGTTGAACTGAAACAACACATCTGTCAGGCAGTTGTTGCAACTGGCCCGACCGATCTGGGCTACCAATCCCTGCGCACCAAGGTGTTCAATCCGGTTGAATTCGAACTGAAAGCTAACGTTCGCGTTTCCGTGATCGACATTCACCAAGTTGCTGGCGACCTGATGGGACGCGCCGAACGTGACGCGCAAAACTCCATCGTCACCAAGGAAGACCGTCTGTTGTGGGATGCCATGCAGAAGACTATCGGTCGCGGCAACCCCATGACCTACCTGTACGGCGGCCTGACCCCTGGTCACCTGAGCAAGATGCGCGATAAGATCGATAGCTGGAACATTCCGGTTGCTGGTTCTGTTCTGTCTTCCGACTTCTGGACTGACATGGTTGGCAACTCCGTGTGGATGGAAGCGCTGGAACCTGTTACCCGTCACGAACTGCTGATGACCGGTCGTCTGGCAACTCTGCTGGGCATGGATCTGAGCACCGACGGCTTCCGCGATCCGACCCAACGTGTTCTGCCGCGCGGTGCCATGTTCACCTACGCTACTCCGGAATATCTGGGCGCGTACTCCACCCGTGGCGCTCCGACTGCCGAGCCGACCACTGGCGTTAACGAAGGTAACACCGACAAGGGCTGGCTGGTCAGCGAGATCCTGTCCTTCGTTCTGGCGAACTGCCGTTCCGTGTCTCTGGCCCAACGCGCATGAAGTTAAGCGCCAGTCTGGTCGTTATGTCGTTGCTGGCGCTTCGAAGCGGTCGGCACAGAGAAGCTGCCGAACTCATGACGCAAGCATCTGTATCGAGTGATTGCGAGGAACTTTGTTCCTCGCTCTTGCAAGACAACGGTATCGCAATGTCGCTGAGTTCCGCCTTTAGTGATTCTACTTCTGACCTCCGTTCGGTTGTTGAATCACTGTCCGGTGAGCTGGCTCCTCTGTCGCGTCAAAGTCTGTTGTCGGATCCTCTGGATGAAGACAACCTACTTAGCGTTGCAGGTGACGACGATGAAGATGATTCTGATATTGGCATCGACGTTGTTGACTTCGAAGAAGACGAAGAAGACGATGAAGAGCAAGCGTCAGAATCCTCTGAACCTTCTCGCTCCCCGATCAAACTGACATTCACTGTCGGTTAATTGGGGCACAGAGAGCCAGCCCCGTGCTGGCTCTTTTCATTTCCGTTTGAGATCGCTCTATGTCCATCACATCGCTAATCGACATTGCAACGTTCGCACTCGCCATCAAAGGCGTGCGTGACCGTTTTCAGCGAATGCTTGGTGTGAAGAACTTCACCATGCAGTACCACAACAACTGGAAGCAAGGTCTGCGTGCAACTCGCGCGGCAGGCACCGACTATCCGTACGGTGGTTTCAAGGTTACGCAATTCGAACTTGATGGTTCGCAGTTCAACTTCAAGAACATGGCGCGTGCAGGCACAGGTGAATCGGTAACGGTAGACAACAGCAACACGTCTATCCGAAAGTTCTACCTGTTCCCTGTCAAGTTGTCGCTCGAATGCGTCGTGAAGTTCTCCGACCCCAAAGACGCATGGCGCTTTGATATGGCGCTCGCGGTAATGATTGCCACTGGTCGGCTGGATTTCAAAGTCATGTACGGCGGCGATAGTTACCAAACCCGAGTCACTTTGGGTTCCGGTAACTCTGCGTCTGTACCTGCGCCGTTTATTGATGACCTCAATGAAGGCAGCACTCCCGGGACTTCTGAAATCTCGTTCTCTATCACGCTGGAAACCAAAATCGGTTTCTATCGCGACGTGTCGAAGCTCAACAACTACGGCGCAGTAACGCTGTCAATCGACCCGACCGGACAGAACACCGATCCGGAAGACGCGATGGCTGTGGCAGAGGTGCAGGAGTTGCTTGCAGGTTCGGAGCAGTATTTCAAACCGACGCGACGCACTCGCCTCACGCCATCGGGACAAGCACCGGATCCTGACGCGCAAGTGTCTGAGCAAGTCACTACGCTGGAGCCATAACAATGAACAACAACAAGTTATTCGGTTCTCAAATCGCGCATCAAAATGCACGCACCAACTTCCGCCCGATTGATACCACATTCCTTTTGGACATGACGGTAACGAAAGTCAAAGGGCCAGTTCGTGCGCGCATCATTCGACAATCGAAGGCTGCCGCAATGAGCGGTGCCGCTGGCCAGTCGTTGTTGCAGCGAGAGTTCACTGCCGATCCGAAAGGGGAACAGTTCACCAACATTGATGGACTGTTCTTTGCGGAAGCAGGCTTTCCGTTTGTCGTGATGATCGGCGGTGACGCCATCAAGTGCGACGGCGTTTTCGCGTTCACTGGGAAGATCTCTTCACTGGTAATTCTTGCGGAAGAGCCCACAAACGTAACTGTTACGGCAGTTGTCCGTAATTTATCAAGTCCCATTTAAGGAGGGCTGTCTCATGCTCACAACTCAACATACGAGCGCGGGTGTGTACTTCGTCGAGAATGATCGCGGAGCACAATCCCAACTCGTTGCGGGCGGTGTAGCTACTGCGGTGTTGCTGTTGCCTCGCGGTCGCGTTGGCAAGAACATGCGCGTTACTGCTGCCGAGTTCGATGACCTCATCGGCCCGTCGGTAGGACGTTACTGGCAGAACGTAGAGTTGCTTCGTCTTCTCGTTTCTCAAGCGAGCTATCTGAACGTTACCCGCATTGCGGACGGCGTGAAGTATGCTGGCACCATGATCTCCACCTTCAACAACTTCGCAGTGAGCCGCCCGCTGGCCGCTGGTCTCGATGATCTCGAAACCGTGCAGTTTAGCAGCAAGGACATTATGCTGGTTGCTGAAAAATTCGGTGGCGCGGGTGGCAACGACTACTACATCGCGTATGAGCCGAACACCACTGACCCCGATCACGAATCGTTCAACCTGTACCTCTACCGCGTAGGTTTCAAATCTCCGGTCAAGGCATGGCGCGGCTGCACCCTGTTCTACAAGGTGAACGGCAACAACGAGCAGTGCTTCGTGGAAGAAATGGTGAACAACGATCCGCTGTGCCCTGTGATGGTGTTCGTCAACGAGCAGCATTTCAAGCTGGCAACCGATCCGAAGTATCCAGCAATGAATGCCGTAGGTGGTGGCGCGTTCGACCCGAACAACCCGACCACTCCGCACGGCCAACTGATGCACGGTACTGACGGCGGCGAGATCGACATTTACCACAGCGATCCGGTTATCCGTAACAAGAGCTTGTCTCTGATTCTGGAAGGCTGGGAAAACTATCGCGACTGGGAACGTGTTCGTCTCGGCATCGCGTGTGACTGCGGCTATGCGCATCCGGCAATCACCACTCGCATTGCGGAAATCGCAGAAGAGCGGCAAGATGCAATCGCCAACGCCAACGTTCCGGTGCAGTGGCAATACCCGTCCGAAGCAATCGCGTATCGCTACGGTCGTCGCAAGCTCGACGATATGTCGCTGAACATCGCATCCAGCTATCTGACGCTGAACGCGAACGACGTGGACTATCGTGCGACCAGCGTGCAGCGCAACATGTGGGTTCCGTTCTCTGTAGCGATGACCTACGCGATGTTGGAGTGCGACAAGGATCGCAGTTGGCTGGCACCTGCTGGTCTGAACCGTGGCGGTCTGCCGTGGGCTCTTGGCCTGCGCCACACTACCAAGGTTGATCTGCGCGACCAGTACAACGACAACTCCATCAACTTCCCGATTCACTTCAAGCACGCTGTCGCCGCAAACGACGCGCTCGGGATTTTCGTGTGGAATGCCGACACCACTTACAACCGCAACTCTCCGCTGGATGACATTGGCGTTCGTCGCCTGCTGTGTGTTATCACCGAGACCGCGCGTGTAAGTCTGCTG
>Ga0114982_1001550_pt1 | contig 10915 bp, 19 predicted proteins | sample Shrwel_input2_FT_FD_87183 | JGI IMG/M metagenome (GOLD analysis project Ga0114982, IMG submission 87183) | Subsurface microbial communities from deep shales in Ohio, USA - Utica-3 well 1 S input2 FT | ecosystem: Environmental > Aquatic > Deep subsurface > Shale gas/oil reservoir > Produced... | reverse complement strand
ATACCTTGTATATGTTTTTTTAATTATTATCTAAATATTTTTCCTACTAATTCACCCCCACGTAATTTAATCATTTCATATATTTCTTCATGTGTATATTTCCTTGAAAGTGGTGTACCATATACATATATATCATCCCCAACAAATAAGTTATCTGGGATTTCTGATATATTTGTATGTTCTAAATTCAAAATATACCCAACATATAAATCATTTGGAAGTTTTGTTAATTCGCTACAACCTGTTAAACTCAAAGTACGATTAACATATAATTTATCTGGAAGTTTTGTTATGTTTGTATCCTTTAAAAATAAACTACCACCAACATATAAATCATTTGGTAGCTTTGTTATTCTTGTATAACTTAAAGGCAAACTACTATCATGCTTATATTGAATACCATCTGGATGGGTTTCAAGCCTTTCAATTAAATTCCAATTCATTGGGTATTCTTTACCTTCCTTTTCTTTAAGGAAGTTTAATATCTTTCCTATTGTATTTCTTTCCATTATCTAATTATTTTTCCTATTAGTGTACCGCCTTTTGAGGTAATCATTTCTCTTATTTCTTCATCTGTATATTTATCAGCAAGTGGTGTGCCATATATATGTAAATCATTCCCAACATATAAATTATCTGGTAGTTTTGTTATGTTTGTTTCTTGTATGCTAAAATAACCTCCAACATATAAATTATCTGGGAGTTTTGTTAATCGTTTACATCCATCTAAATCAAACAAACCATCAACATATAAATCATTTGGAAGTTTTTTTATGTTTGAATCATATAAGAATAAATGACCCTCATATCTATATTGATTACCATCAGGATGGTTTTCAAGGTCATTAATAAATTTAAGTCGTTTTATTGACTCAAACCATTTCCTTGGTATTTCCTTCCCTTCCTTTGCATCAAGGAAGTTTAATATCTTTTCTATTGTTTCTGTTTTCATTATCTAATTATACCTTTTATTTGTCCACCAGTTGAGAAAATAATTTCATATATTTGTTCATCTGTATATTTTTTTGCAAGTGGCGTATTTCTAATAAATAAATTTAGACCAACATGCAAATTATTTGGCAATTCAGTTATTTGTTTGCAATTATATAAACTCAATTCATATGTAACATGTAAGTTATTTGGCAATTCTTTAATGGGTAAACCACCTAAATATAATCCCCCATTAACATATAAATCATTTGGTAGTTTTTTTATGTTTGTATTAATTAAATTTAAAGTACCTTCATATCTATATTGAGTCCCATCTGGATGGTTTTCAATTTCTTTAGCTAATTTAATTTTTTTTATAAAATCAAACCATTTATTTGGTATTTTCATACCTTCCTTTGAATCAAGGAAGTTTAATATCTTTTCTATTGTATTTCTTTCCATTATCAAAATATATTACCTACTATTTCACCCCCAGTTGAGGCAACAATCTTATAAATTTCTTCATCTGTATATTTCTTTGCAAGTGGTGTATCTTGTATAAATAAATTCCAACCAACATATAAGTTATTTGGTATTTCTTCTATGCTTACTTCCATTAAAAACAAATTACCTCCAACATATAAATTATCTGGGAGTTCTTCTATGTTTGTTTTCATAATACTCAAAGTTTTTCCAACATATAATTTATCTGGAAGTTTTGTTAATTGTTCACAACCATCTAAATCCAACATACCATCAACATATAAATCGTTTGGAAGTTTTGTTATGTTTTTATTATTTATATTTAAATCACCTTCATACTTATATTGTATATCATCTGGATGATTTTCAAATTTTTCAACTATATTCCATCTTTCTGGAATTTTCTTACCTTCCTTTTCTTTAAGAAAGTTAAGTATTTTTTCTATTGTTTCTGTTTTCATTAGACTCTAAATATGTCACCTATTATTTGTCCCCCAGTTGAGGTGACAATCTCTCTTATTTCTTCATTTGTATATTTCTTTACAAGTGGTGTATTGCGTATATATAAATTACCCCCAACATATAAGTTTTTTGGTAATTCTGTTATTTGTTCACAATTATCTAAATCCAACCAATCATTAACATATAAATTGTCTGGTAGTTTTGTTATTTGGTTGCATTGCCCTAAATCCAAAAAACCCCCAATATATAACTTGTCTGGAAGTTCTGTTAATTGTTTGTTGTCAGATAAATCCAAATCACCATCAGTATAAAAATCCTTTGGCATTTTTTTTATATTTCTATTTCCTAAATTCGAATAACCATTATGTATATATTGAGTTCCATCTGGGTGGTTTCCAAATTTTGCGATTATATATTCGATTATATTTTCTTTCGCTAAAAATACCTTCCAACTTGTTGGTAATTGCTTATCTTCCTTTTCTTTAAGGAAGTTAAATATTTTTTCTATTGTTTTCTTATTCATTATTTTATTTTTTATAACGGCAAACTTGTGCCCCTCTGCAACACAACTTTATATGACATCTTATTTGCCATTATTATCGCTTCTGATAAGCTCTTATCATTATGTATAGCCAAGCCCAATGCTGCGGTAAAAGTGTCTCCTGCGCCACTTACATCAATAGTACGGGCGTCATTCTCTTGCAAATATAATATACCATTATGGGATGCACCTTTGCCCCCCATTGTTATTATAAATTTATTAATATTCTCATCATTAATCAAATCTTTATTGTTAATATATTCCCCCTCATTTAATTTAATATAATCAACGCTATCAATTATATCTTTTGTCAATCTTCTTTTGGTGTCTAGTATTGTTATCATTGATTTATCTGATATGTTTATAATATTGGTATCAGTTAAATAACCTTTATTATAATCGCTGATAATGGTAACACCATATTTATTTTGAACATCACCATTATACGGATCAACATTATCCTCTCCTGTATCAATTCTGATAAATGAATGATTTGTTTTATGGTCAACATATCTCTTTTTCTTAATCTTCTTTTTATGTGTGATTAATTTAACATCAATGCTTGAATCAATATTCTTAATATTATTATATACATTCATAGCCATGCCCCCAGTCTTAACCTTATGTATTGGAATTAATACAGGAACAGGTGCTTCTGGTGATAACCTTGTGCTTTTTGTATAAACATATATGTCTGTGCAGCTCTCTCCTATTATTGTAATCATTATAATTTAATTATATCACCTATTATTTTACCACCTGTTGAGGTGACAATATCTCTTATTTGCTTATTTGTATATTTCCTTTCAAGTGGTGTGTTGTTTATATATAAATCACCACCAACATATAAGTTATTTGGAAATTCTTCTATGTTTGTTTGTTCTAAATACAAATTAGTCCCAACATATAAATAATCTGGAAGTTTTGTCAGTTGTGTACATCCTTTTAAATATATTACTGTACTAGCATATAATTTATCTGGAAGTTTTGTCAGTTGTTTGCATAAACCTAAATTTAACCAACCATCAATATATAAATCATTTGGTAGTTTTGTTATCTTTGAATAACTCAAATTCAAATCACCTTCATACCTATATTGTTTGCCATCAGGATGATTTTCAAGTTCTTCAATGAATTTAAGTTTTTCTATTGACTTAGCCAAATTATGCGGAATTTCCTTGCCTTCCTTTTCTTCAAGGAAGTTAAATATCTTTTCTATTGTTTCTAGTTTCATTAGAATCTAATTATATCAACTATTATTTGTCCACCAGTTGAGGTGACAATTTTATATATTTCTTCATTTGTATATTTATTTGCAAGTGGCGTATCTCTTATAAATAAATTCCCACCAACATATAAATTATTTGGAAGTTCTTCTATGTTTGTTTGTTCTAAATACAAATAACCCCCAACATATAAATTATCTGGGAGTTTTGTTAATTGTTCGCAACCATATAAAGTTAAATGTTTACCAACATATAAATCATCTGGTAGTTTTTTTATTTTTGTATTATTTAAACTCAACCAACCAACAATATTTAAATCATTTGGTAGTTCTTCTATGCTTGTATCACTTAAATTCAAATTACCATTATGCTTATATTGTGAACCATCAGGATGGTTTTCAAGTTCTTTAATTAATTTAAGTTTTTTTATTAAATCAAACCATGCTTCTGGTATTTCCTTACCTTCCTTTTCTTCAAGGAAGTTAAATATCTTTTCTATTGTTTCTGTTTTCATTATCTAATTATTTTTCCTATTAGTGTACCACCTTTTGAGGTAATCATTTCTCTTATTTCTTCATCTGTATATTTATTTGCAAGTGGTGTATTTCCTATAAATAAATTCAGAACAACATATAAGTTATTTGGTATTTCTTCTATGCTTGTTTCAATTAAAAACAAATTACCTCCAACATATAGATTATCTGGAAGTTTTGTTATTTTTTTGCAATTTATTAGATTCAAATAACCATCAACATATAAATCATTTGGTAGTTTTTCTATGTTTGTATTAATTAAATTCAAATCGCCCCTATGTTTATATTGAGTTCCATCAGGATGATTTTCAAGTTCCTTGATTAACTCAAATTCCTTTACTGAATCAAACCATTTATTTGGTAATTCCTTATTTTCCTTTTCTTTAAGGAAGTTTAATATCTTTTCTATTGTATTTATTTTCATTAGAATCTAAATATTTGACCTTTTATTTCACCCCCAGTTGAGGCAGCAATTTCTCTTATTTGTTTATCTATATATTTCCTTGAAAGTGGCGTGTTGTATATAAATATATTATCCTCAACATATAAGTTATCTGGGATATTTGCTATGTTTGTATTATCTAAAGTAAACCTACCACCAATATATAAATTATCTGGAAGTTTTGTTAATTGTGTGCAACCATATAAATCCAAATTCTTACCAACATATAATTTAGTTGGTAGTTCTGTTAATTGTTTGCAATTAAATAAATTTAAATTACCATCAACGTATAAGTTATCTGGAAGTTTTTTTATGTTTGTCCTACTTAAAATCAAATTACCATTATATCTATATTGAATATCATCTGGATGATTTTCAAATTCTCGAATTAAACTCCATTTTTCTGGAACTTGCATACCTTCCTTTTCTTTAAGGAAGTTAAATATCTTTTCTATTGTTTCTGTTTTCATTATCTATATGTTTTACCTCTTATTCTCCCCCCAGTTAAGGCAAGAATTTTATATATTTCTTCATCTGTATATTTCTTTACAAGTGGCGTATTTGTAATATGTAAAGCACCATTGACAAATAAATTATCTGGAAGTTCTGTTAATTTTTTACAACCATCTAAATCCAAAAAACTTCCAACATATAAATCATTTGGAAGTTTTGTTATTTCAACACAATCCCATAACCTCAAAAAACCCCCAACGTATAAATTATCTGGGAGTTTTGTTAATTGTTTGCAATTATATAAATCCAAACACCCTGTAACATACAAATCATTTGGAAGTTTTGTTATGGTTGAATTATTTAAAACCAAATCACCTTTATACTTATATTGTGCGCCATCAGGATGATTTTCAAGTTCTTTGAGTAATTTAAGTTTTTCTATTGAATCAAACCATTTTTTTGGTAATTCCTTACCTTCCTTTTCTTGAAGGAAGTTAAGTATCTTTTCTATTGTATTTATTTCCATTATCTATATATTTGCTAATATCTAAACACATTTCCGATTATTCGTCCACCAGTTGAGGCAACAATCTCTTTTATTTCTTCGTTTGTATATTTTTGAGTAAGTGATATGTTTATCAAATGTAAAGCACCCCCAACATATAAGTTATTTGGAAGTTCTGTTATTTGCTTACAACCTGCTAAAACAAAAAAATCTTCAACATATAAATTATCTGGAAGTTCTGTTAATTGTTCACAACCATATAATTTAAAAGAACCCCTAATATGTAAATCATTTGGAAGTTTTGTTATATCTAATCTAACTAACTGCAAATTACCTCCAACATATAAATCATTTGAAAATTTTGCTATATTTATTTCTGCTATTAGCAAATTATCCCCAACATATAAGTTATCTGGGAGTTTTGTTAATTGATTACAATTTTCTAAATTCAAACTACCAGTAACATATAAATCATTTGGAAGTTTTTTTATCTTTGAATTAATTAAATTCAAATTACCATTATGTTTATATTGAACGCCATCAGGATGATTTTCAAGTTCTTGTATAAACTTCTCTTTTGCTATAAAATCAAGAACTGTTTGTGGAATTTCCTTACCTTCATTATTTTTAAGGAAGTTAAATATTTTTTTTATTGTTTCTGTTTTCATTATCTAAATTACTTTATAATAAATATACAAAATAAAAAAACCCCCAGACAAATCTAAGAGTTTTTTTAAATTGAAAAAACACGCAGCAATATTATTAATTTTTATCTTTCAACAAAAATCTATTGCTAATGACTTTGAATGAAATTGTGTTATCTGACGTTCGAATTACAAGACCTTCCATTTCAACTTTTTCATTTAATGATGACTTACCTTCGGCAATTTTCAATAATTCTTCAATTGTTTTTGGTAGGTCTATACCTTTCCTAATTGAGATAAGAGGTGCAACTTCCAATTGGTTTCTTGCCATAAACATTGCAAACTCTGCATAATTAAACCTTTTGCGTGTATCAATATCAAATGCAGTAAAGAACATCACAGTATGTCCTTTTATTTTATATGGGTTTCCCTGGATGCCCTCACCAATCAATTCACCTTGTATTGCAAAGTTTTTGTTTTTGGCTTTCATCTTGTTCTCCAAATCAAGTTCCCTTGCAACCTTCCAGAAAGTATTTCCCTCTGTTTCCAATAGTTCAAGATTTCTTGAGCAAACACCAAACTCACCATTATTAATATAGAATGTTGCGGAGGATCCATCTAGTTTTTCTGTGAAATAAAAATCATCATTTGATTCTGTATATGTTTTATACTCATCTGGAATATTCTGAATTCTAATTTCATCCGTCTTGGGAATGAAGGATGGAAACATTCCTTTGACCTTTCCAGCAAGTTCAGCTGGGATTGGTGGTTCATATTTAACAATCCCCAACAATTCTGTAACATCTGTTCCCACTTCAATAACCAAAGCATCATCATAAGGCCCAACTTGCATTTGTTCCCCCCAAGGTTGCTTGGATGTGCCAACCACCATTTCTGGATTAAATTTTGAGTTTAATACAGAAATGGGTAATATTAAACCCTGGGAGAGTTGTTGCATTAACCGGATTGTTTTCAATCTGAAACCTTCAAGTTCACCCATTTTCTTGTATGAAGACTTTCTTAGGAACTCAAACTCTTCCTTGATTGGTAAAAATGAATCAATCTCACAATAGACAACAAAATCACCAACCTTATGTTGAACATCCTTACCAACAACAACTTGCCAACCATCAACAATGGCTAGTTCAATGTTATCAGCGCCATCAATTTGTTTTAAATCTGAAATCTTTCTTACTGTTGCTAATTTCCTTTCCATTTTCTGTTTATTACAAATTTAAAAAATTAAAACTAGTATGTCAAGTTTTATACAAAAAAAAACCACTTAAAATTTACTCTAAGTGGTTTTAAATTATAAAAGGAATTTGTTACTTATTCAATAATAAAACCCTTCTGAATTAAATACTCTTGATTCTCATAATGCTTCTGAATCTGCTCTTCCCTAGTCATATTTTTGTATGATATAGCTAGCCTGTTCTGAAGCAAACCCTCATTAATATCCAAACCTTCCTTTGTTGTTATGGTTCCTAATAATCTACCATACTTCTCACGTTTGTCAAGCACAGTCTTTATAATAACCTTTGTTCCAACTGGAAGGTTGTCATATAAATACCTTGTCGCCAACACTGCTTGTAATCTTAATAATGGATCCTCTGAGTTCATCTCTGGTGTATCCAACCCATACAATCTAATTTTGGTTTCATTCATAAACATGTAGAAACCCAAATCAATGTCCAGAACTAAACTGTCCCCATCAATGATTCGCTTTACTGTTGCCTTGTACTCATACATAATTTTATATTTTATCATAAATAGTCAACAAATCAATAGTTATATAATATGTATGTGGATTATTGATTTGTACAATGCTGCTGATATGTATTCGCACACATAATAATCATCAGATTTGTCAATAATAGTTAGGCAAATTTCCAAATCTTTATTAAACTCCTCCTGGGTTAAATAAACTTTCTTTGTTGGTTCGGTTGTCATTTTGTTTTTATTAGAGTGCAAAGATACAACATAATTTGGTAATTAAAAACTTCGCATCAATTATTCGTCAAATTAATGACATTATCTTTATTAAATGTAACATAAATGTTTGATGGACCAAACACATCTGCACCACTACCTTCATACAAATTTAAAAAAACAACCCCATCAAATCCCTCCCCACGCATAAAATCAACAACGTTATCCGTAGATACTTTACCATCATGTGAAACACCCCTCATAATATTAGGTTCATCAATATCTATCCAACTTGAACCTTTACAATCAAGTACATATGGGTAATTAACATTAAAAAGATAGGCATTTAAAACACCCCCATATACGGAGGCGACATTAATATTAGTAGAAAAAAACATATTATTGGTTTCTTCAAAACCACGCCTAAAAACTATTTGTTGGTTTGGCGTTCTTTGTTCCTCCCATTTATTATAAACAGCATTCGTAAATTCATTCCAGGATGTGAGGTTATCTAATTCTTTTATATCATAATATTTAAGATATTCATTTAAATAGAATTTAGCAATCAACCCATCTTCAATACGACTATGGTAAGATTTTATATTATTTTTAAATATCTTAAAATTATCCCCATATATAATATCCCTAAAATCATTCTCTGAAATGTTTTCAGTTATATATTCACGTATTGTTGCCTTTATAAGGTCTCTTGATGCCATATTACAATAGTTTGTTTATAAATATATTAAGTGATTTATTTTAATTAAACCAGCGTAAGATAGTCTCACCTTTAAAACCTTTTTCCCAAACATACCAAGCATAACAATTAGCTGATGGTGTATTATATTTAACAAAATCTGCATTTTTTGCAAGCAGTAATCTACTACTACTTACATAAACATATTTTGGTGGGTTAGCAAGTAAAAATGGTTTACGTTTTTGACCTTCTAAAAACTGAATACGCATTAACATTACCACTTTGCTACCTTCGGTTACACAATCAATCGCATGTTGACAAAATTTCATTGCGTCTCCGTAGGGGGGATTTGTTAATATATCACCAGACCAAGTATCTTTGTAGTTATAAAAATCAATCTCAACTTCACCATATCCCCTATCAATCAAATCACTTGCTTTACCAAGTAACCCCTTTTTATCTAACACTTTTGCCAAATGACCTTGACCGCAAGCGCATTCCCAAACATTTTCTAATTCAATTCCTGTTTGATTCAAAAACACTTCTAATGCTTTTGGGTCAGTTGCGTAAAAGTCATTTTCTTCACGCTCTTCCTTTGAATGTGCTGAAGCACCTAGTGTTGTAAAATCTCCTTTACTCATTTTATTGGCTTAATTGTAAATATATTTAGATGTAAAAACGAAATAAACTTTCGCCTATATGGTAGTTATGCTCCATTGCTACATTCGTTCTTCGATTGAAGTTCCTCGTTAATAAACCGCAACGAGAGCATAACACGTGCTATAAGCAAGTTTGCCAATAACATTAGTGCTAAATTTGAACATTTCTGCAAGGCAAACCTGCTCATAGCACCATACGTTAGCAAACATTTGAAAACCACTTGCGGTTATTTGCTACTTCTTCCTTAGTAAATTTATATGATTTCAATTTACCTTCAATTGCTTCTTCATCTGTCATCGAGTGGAAAAAATCACCATTAATATCCTCTTTAAATATTCTGCCTTTTGGACAATTAGGTAAATTTTTTATCAATACAATTTTCTTCTGTTCTTTCATAATTAAAACGTTTGTTAACAAGGTGTATAAGAAAGTTTGTTTCACCTATATGTAGTTATGCACAAGTGCTACACCGCACCTCTATTATGTTTCGATATATAATTAGATAATATATGAAATGCCAATTCCCATCTTCCATCTAAAGTATTAAAGAATTGCTCTTTTGTTAACAATTCTTCTGGTATATCATGCCAAGGTTCTGATGTCCTTTGTGATACACACACCCTTACACAATGGTCATTTTCATAATATGAATACAAATAATCCATAGCTTTATCCATCGCATCTTTAAAATCTTTATCTTCCATAATACAAATATATTAATTAATTTTACTGGTTTAAAGTATAACACCCTTCTTTGAGAATTTTTATCACTTTCTTCTGTACTGTTGTATGAATTGCTGGCTTTTTAGCAATACTACCAATCTTACCATCAGAAAAGATAATACTAAACTTTTCTTTATTATTCTCGTAGAACATTGAAACCTGACAATATTCATTTTCATTATTCTTGAATATAGCATACCGTTTTCCAAATAATAACATTCCTAAACTTTCCATACCTTTTGGTTTTATTAATTTCTTCCGCAAAGATAATAAACGTATTTGAAATATTCATGTATTGTTACTTTTATTTATAATAATAGTTAAGCCCTATTTTAAACAGCATATTCCGAATAAAATAAGGCTTAACTCTTTGATTAGAAACCCAATGCTCTGAACCAGTTTTGTAATGGAAGATAATTGTAATGCCAACGACCTGTGACCATAAATTTGATTGGTAAAGTAATTAGTAAAAATAACGCTACCACCAATCCAAATGGTAATGACATCCTAATCCAGAATGATTTTGGTTTTGACTCTTCTGTTAAAAAGATTAAACCACTACCACGTAAATGGTCAACAAGCTCAAATCTTGACACATTTTTTAATTCTGGAATTACTTTCTCCAACTTTGCTGCAACTGTGAAATCATCTACTTTCTCAACTTCCCAAAAGTTCGCCATATTATCT
>Ga0114982_1001548_pt1 | contig 10929 bp, 20 predicted proteins | sample Shrwel_input2_FT_FD_87183 | JGI IMG/M metagenome (GOLD analysis project Ga0114982, IMG submission 87183) | Subsurface microbial communities from deep shales in Ohio, USA - Utica-3 well 1 S input2 FT | ecosystem: Environmental > Aquatic > Deep subsurface > Shale gas/oil reservoir > Produced... | reverse complement strand
GTTACAGGCTATATCAACGGTGTAGAACAAACAGTAAGCGGTTCACATTCAGGCACCATTGCTCCTAGCAGTCCATTGAATGTGGTAATTGGTAGTAGAACTGCCGATGGCGGCGCTACCTTCTACGATGGGCAGGTGTTTAACGGTGAGTTGGCCAACATTAGAATCAGTGATATTGCTCGTTATACTGGAACATTTACACCTCCACTTACAGTAGTGACTGATGTTAATACTAAGTTATCATTAGATGGTTCAAGCGGTGGAGACGGAATGTTGGTTGATGAATTAGCCCGCCACAGTATAACTAATGTTGGTGCAGTGGAAGATACAATAGTCTAACGGGTAAATATACTAAAGAGAGCGCACAATGACAGTTCAAACAATTAATATTGGTAATCAAGTAAACGACGGCCTCGGCGATGATTTACGCACAGCATTTCAGAAAGTCAATTCTAACTTTGCAGACTTAGCTGCTAGCATTACTGTGACTGGTAGTAATTTAGGAACAGGAGCAGGAGTTTTTAAAGAAAAAGTAGGAGTTAACCTACAGTTTAAATCTCTAGTTGCTGGAACAAAAATGTTCATAGATGAACTAACTAATACCATTGTTATTAACAATCAACAGCCCGACGGCTTTGCTAGAATTGATACCGATCTTGGTGTAGTGCTAGCTGAAGATCATCTTAACATTACAGTAGAAGGCGGTAACAATGTTAATGTATCTGCTGTTGGTTCTGTCATTACTGTTGATACAAATTTAGATCTAAATCAAATTATTGCAGGATTTGACTTTGGTGTATTAGGAAATAATTTTCAATTCTCACCGCAGCTTGCTCTAGCTGCGGCCAACGTAGATTTTGGAACTATTACAAACCCAGGGACCATTAATTTAGACCTTGGTGCATTTTAAGGATACGATTCATGGCTATAACTTGGGTCACTCCTGCAGGTAGCTTGGGAATAATTGTAGAGAGAAATACTCTAGAAATTCCTGTTCTTGCAACTTCAGATGCGGGATCTATTACCTATAGTTTGATTGCTGGACGACTACCCCGTGGACTACGACTGTTTAATAACATTATACAAGGTAGTCCTGTAGAAGTTAGACAGTTTACCGAATATAGGTTTGTAATTCGTGCCTTCGATGGTATTGATCTTGAAGATCGTACTTTTAAACTTTCTGTCGATGGTAGTGATTTGCCTTATTGGTTAACACGCGAAGGATTTCTTAATGTTGGTCCTAACAATGCATACTTTGTTCTAGACAATGCATATGTAGAATTTCAACTTGAAGCAGATGATACTGACATTAATGCAGGAGATAATCTAGAATTTTATCTAGTTCCAGTAGGTGGAGAACTTCCCCCCGGTCTATCTCTCAGCAAGAGCGGAATTATATCCGGCTTCACCGATCCAGTATTCGCTGTAGACTATTCAGAAATTCAAACAGGCGCATACGACACTGCGGCTTTTGACATATTGCCACTAGACAAATCAGAAGCAAGATCAAACGGGTTTGACAGTTATCTTTATGATAATGTGACCTACGATTATAACGAACCGTCTAGAAGTCCTAGAAGATTAAGTAGATTTTACACATTCATTGTTGCTGTTAGCGATGGTATTAATGAAGTCCGCAGAGTATTTAGAATTTGGGTAGTTACTGAAGAATTCCTAAAAGCCGATAACAGTATTGTACAAGTCGATACCAATCTGTTCCAAGCAGACGTGACTGGTGATAGACTACCACTATGGATTACTGAAAGCTATCTTGGCCGATTTAGAGCCGACAATTATGTTACAGTCTATCTAGATGTCTATGATCCTGTGTCATTGTCTGGTACAATAACCTATTTCTTATTAGCGACTAATCCTGACGGTTCTCCTAGCGTAATTCCGCCCGGCCTAACTTTAGATACACAAACTGGTGAACTTGCAGGTCGGGTTCCCTATCAAGCAGCTATAACAAAAACTTATCAGTTTACCATGCAGGCTGTGAATTTTCCTGCAAGTCTAGCTGATGTAGATTATACACTAGTTGGGGATTGGAGTTCTACAAGAATATACTATGCTAACGAAGCTGTAAGATATTTGGGCTTTGTCTATATCTGTTTGCAAGAACATAGAAACGTAGTTCCTGTAGATGGACCTTATTGGAACCTAGGTGTTGCTACAGCAGAAAAAACATTCACTGTGGATATTATAGGCGAAATCGAAAGTGCCATTAGATGGATATCCGACAGTGATCGAGGTGTTATCAAACCTAATCAACCAAGTACTATAAATGTTGAGGCTGAAAGTCTTTTATATGGAAACAAGGTTGTCTACGAACTTTATTCAGGAACCTTGCCTCCGGGACTGACATTATTGTCCACAGGTATTATTCAAGGCAAAGTAAAACAGTTTGCTGACAGTACAGGGCCGGGCTTAACTAGATTCTTTGACAGAGATTCTGCGCTTGTGGATTCTACGGGTACTATTACATTTAATACTACATTTGATGCTGATACCACTAGTTTTGATAAGGAATTTACATTCAAGATAAAAGCTAGAGATACTGCTCAATTTGCAGAAAATATTAAAGAATTTTTTATCACTGTAGTAGCTAGTACAGAAAAAACGTTTGCCAATCTTTATCTAAAAGCATTTCAAAATAAAGACAAGCGGTTAAATTGGTATAATTTTATTACTGATTCAAACATTTTTAGAAGTAATGAAATTTATCGATATGGCGATACTAACTTTGGTATTCAAACCGAATTAAAAATCCTGTTGTTTGCAGGCATCGAAAGTGTCAGAGCAGTTAATTATATACAGGCATTGAGTAGGAACCATTATAGAAAACAAATTAGGTTCGGCGATGTTAAATATGCAGTGGCCAAGGATCTACTGACTCAAGAACCGTTATACGAAGTTGTTTATGTAGACATAGTAGACGAGTTTGAAAAGAACGGTGTTACTATCAGCAATACCATAGATTTACCAAATAACATAAACAGTAAAGTGCTTATCAGTTATGATTCTATTAAAGTTGACAGTGACATTCCATTTGCCAGCGATAGTGACCATCAACGCATATTCCCTAACAGTATAAAGAATATGAGAAAAAGAATTCGAGGGGTCGGGGAAAGAGATAGAGAATTTTTGCCATTGTGGATGCGTAGTATACAAACTAACAGCTTTGTTGAAACCGGATACGTGAAAGCATTGATACTGTGTTACCTAGAACCAGGAACTTCCGAAAAGGTTCTTTCCAGAATAAAATCTAATGGATTTGACTTTAAATCCATTGACTTTACCGCTGATAGATACGTGATAGATATTTTAGACGGAGAAATTGAGGATAAATACCTTGCATTCCCGCAACGTGGAGAAAAATTACCGTGACGAGCAATATTAACTATTTGGGCATAAATGAAAACTTTCCTGTAGCAGGAGAGGACAACGACACGCAGGTGTTCAGAGATAACTTTGATACTATCAAAACAAGTCTTAACACGGCTAAAACCGAGATCACTGATCTACAAAGTAATGTAGCAAGAACCGATTCTGACAACGACTTTAACAAAAAACTGTTAAGCGGTGCAGTAATGCTCAATAACTACGATGCCAAGTTTGACGGCGGAGTAATTACCGCTCCCCTAACTGTCGATTACGAAAATGGAAACTATCAAATTTTTAGATTCGGTGTTAGTACAACTGTAGAGTTTTTAAACTTTCCAGATGACGAAACATTACCTGAAAGTGTTGGTAAGGTCACTTTAGAATTATACGGTGATGGTACCGCTAGAACTTTAACATTCAGTACCGTTGGCGGAACTGTGATTAAAAAAGATGTAACATTTCCTGCTCCGTTCGTTCTAACTTCTGCAGAAGCAGCAGCTGGTAGTGGTAATCCAATTTTTATCGAAGTTTGGAAACATAAATCGGATAGAATATTTTTACGTTATCTAGGACAGTTTAGTTAATGTTTGATCCTCGGGGAACCGATCTTTCGCATTTGAAAGATAACGAAGTTGAAGAAAAACTACAGGAATTAACCAGAAAGTATTTCACGGCTCAACGTTTAGGCAAACCTGAGCTCTTGACACAAATCGGAATGTTTGTTACAATATACAAACAGGAATTATCAAATAGATATTTAGAAAAAACTAAAATGCATTTTGATAGCGATTTGGATCAACTAATTAATGTTAACAAATAATACAATTGAAGAATTAACAGAAGGCGTTCTAAGACACGGCCCTGATATTCTGTCGTACTGCCTTTCACAATCTAAAGAATTAGAAAAATACACACAACGTATCAACGACGAATTCTTAAATTATCCTGCACCCGCTAATAGCATAGATCCAACAAACTGGTTTATTCCCAATGACTATTATCCGAATTTAACAGAAATGTTATACGGAATGTGTTCTACTGAAGAAGAGAAAAATCGTGTCAGCCAAGAATTAGAGCTATATATTAAACACGGCATGTATGATGTATTGCATGTTATGAAGTATATTGTTGATACTCTTAGAGAAAATAATGTAATATGGGGTGTGGGTCGAGGTTCAAGTGTTGCTAGCTATGTGCTCTTTTTAATAGGTGTACATAAGATAGACAGCATTAAATACAATATACCAATAGAAGAGTTCTTTAAAGGAGATCAAAATGGGTAGAATTTATACAAGTATGCAGGGCAAACAAATTGACATGGAAAAGCTTCAGCTTAGAAATGAATTGTCTCCTGCTATCGGAAACATGAAAGTAAATGCCAGAGGCGACGAATTAGGCACTGGTGGAAAAATTGTTCGCACACGTGAACAAATTTTACAGGACTATTATAAAAATAATCCTAGAGCAGTCGAAGACGAAATCGTATCATCTAGATCAGGTGGAAAGAAATAATAATGACTTCAGCTTTTGGCGCTAAACATGTTAAAATTAAAGCCCTGCACGATTGGGTCATTGTGTCGGATATGGACTTCGGAGATATTACAACTGCTAGCGGTCTAGTTATTCGAAGTGACAACGGCAAGACACATGGCATTAAACCTAGATGGGGTAAAGTATATTGTGTGGGTCCTAAACAACAGGATGTTGCAGTAGGTGACTGGATCTTGATCGAACATGGTCGATGGACTAGAGCCATGCATATCAACGATGGCGAACGCGAACTTAAAGTTCACAGAGTTGATGCAAACTGTATTATAGGTGTTTCGGATAGTGCGCCTACAGCCGACGACTGGTACGTAGCTGATTCAATGTAATCTGTATGCAAATGAAAAAGAAGTCATGGAGCGTGGAAGAAATTGCCACGCAAGTCCATGCGCTCGCTAGGGAATGTTCTAGTCCCTACAATGACGGCTTTACTGCATTTAATTGCAAAAAAGACCTATATCAAATTAAATTCCTAGTTGACCAAGCATTAAATAATTCTCCAAACTTTAGCAGTCTAGAAGAAGAGTGGTTGACAGAGCAAGAAAAAAAGCGCATAATTAAGATATTAAAATCTTAAGGAGTGCTCATGACAAATCCGTTTCGTGATCAAGAAAAATTTATGCGGGCCTGTGGACAAGGTGTCGAAGGTCTAGATGAGTCTCAATACAAACTCTATTGCGACTTAATTGAAGAAGAATACAACGACGAATTTAAAACAGCGTTAGCCAATAACGATCGAGTAGAACAATTGGATGCATTAATTGATATCCTAGTTGTTACTATTGGTGCAATACATAGCGGTGGCTTTGATGCCGAGGGTGCTTGGAAAGAAGTGATGAACACTAACTTTGCCAAGATTGATAGCGAGACTGGCAAGGTTCGCAAACGTGAAGATGGGAAAGTATTAAAGCCGATTGGATGGGTACCTCCCAACTTAACGCCTTATGTCAAAAAGATCTAACATCCTCGATATGACTCCCGAAGAGGCTCAGGCATTTATACGTAAGGTCATGGGTCCTCCGAAACGTCAGTTAGAAGGCAATGAATACAAATATATCTGGCTTATGTTAAAAATGGTCGAACCGACACGCACTAGCAACAATCAACATTCTTGGTGTGAAGAATATTATGTAGGCGGAAAGTATTATGATGTACATTACTTCCCTAACGAAGAACCAATAATAGAAGAAATATCACCAGAATGAAAATAGGATTTACTTGCTCAACTTTTGATCTGTTTCACGCAGGTCATATCATGATGCTCAAAGAAGCAAAGACTAAGTGCGATCATTTAATTGTAGGTCTACAAACAGATCCCACAATTGATCGACCTGGAATTAAGAACAAACCAGTCCAATCAGTATTTGAACGCTACGAGCAACTTAAAGCCTGCAAGTATATTGACGAAATACTTGTCTACGAAACAGAACAAGATCTTGTAAACATCTTGCTTTCTTATCCTATTAATGTTAGAATATTAGGACAAGAATACGAAGATGAAGATTTTACAGGCAGATACGAATGTATGGATCGCGGGATTGAGTTTTATTTCAATAAAAGAGAACATAACTTTTCTACTAGCGAACTGCGGCAGCGTGTAATTGCTGCTGAAATTAACAAAGGATTGAAAGATGGAAGTGCAACCTAAAGATACAAGCAAGGGACATTTTTATGTTAGCCTTGCAAAGAGTGCAATTCGGATTGTCGCTGGAGCATGCCTAATCAGCGGTAATTTTGTATTTGCTGGTGCAGGATTTATTATTGCCGAAGTTCTAGGCATTGTAGAGGAGATGGTATAATGTACAAGACAATTTATACAGAAGTCGAAGTAGATGTAGACTTGAGCGACTTTGACACCGACGACCTTATCGAAGAATTAGAAAGTCGAGGTGCGGGTGCTACAGACTATGGAGATGGTAAAGAAATACTGCAAGCCATTCACGAAAAGCGCAGATTGAATAAAGATTATCAATCAGAGTTAGACCAATTGATTTGGTTAGGACTAGGGAAATTTGTGTGAGAAATCTAGAACTAGTGGATGCTGTGATAGCATTACACGAGATTGCTAGGACTGTAGAACGAGAAATCGGTCGAGGTCAATTAAGTGATGATATTCGATCTTGTGCAGATCGGTTACATGAACTCTCGCTATTTGATGCAAAAAATAGTATAATAACACAAGACATTATTAACAAGGCAAAAGAATGAAAGAACTATGGGTAGAAAAGTATCGTCCTAAGACTGTAGACGGTTATGTGTTTAGAGACGAAAATCAACGCAAACAAATTAACACATGGATCAAAGATAAAAGTATTCCGCATTTAATTTTAAGTGGTTCTGCTGGTATCGGAAAGACAACACTTGCTAAAATCCTCATTAACGAAATTGGTATTGAAGATTATGATGTCTTAGAAATTAATGCTTCACGTACTAACAGCGTTGAAGATGTACGTGATAAGATTACAAACTTTGTACAGATGATTCCGTTCGGTCCATTTAAATGTGTGCTGCTTGACGAGGCTGATTATCTATCGCCTAACGCCCAGGCTGCACTCCGTGGAGTTATGGAAGAGTATCATCACACTGCTCGGTTTATTCTTACCTGTAATTACCCTAATCGTATTATTCCTGCACTGCATAGTCGTTGCCAAGGATTCCACGTTGAACGTACAGATCAAACAGAGTTCACTGCCCGTGTTGCTACTATCCTAGTAGAAGAAAATATCGACTTTGATCTTGATACTCTCGACATGTATGTTAAAGTAGCCTGCCCTGATTTGCGCAAGTGTATTCAATTAGTACAACAAAATTCCACCGAAGGTGCTCTTGAACAGCCAAATAAAGGTGACGCTGGCGAAAGCGAGTGGAAGTTTGAAATGGTTACGTTGTTTAAAGCTAGGAAGATTACAGAAGCACGTAAACTACTCTGCGGTAAAATTCGTGCAGAAGAAATGGAAGAAGTTTATCGTTGGTTATATGATAACTTAGAAATCTTCGGCGACGAGGCAAAACAAGATAAAGCAATTATGATTCTCAAACAGGGTTTAGTCGATCACACTTTGGTTGTAGATGTCGAAATTAATCTTGCTGCCACACTAGTCAAGTTATCAATGCTCAATGGCTGATGAACCTAACTCGGCTAAAGGCAGGACCAGTTATGATTCTACATCAACTGGCTCTCTTATTCCGTTCTTTAATAGGAACGTAAGTGAATATCCTACCGAAGCAGGCGGAGTTAAATTTGATCTAGTACCTGTTACTAAACAAAAAGATCTAATGATCAATCATGCTAGGATGTATGCCCAGCAAGAGTACGATCGTATCATGGAACTAGTGACAGTATTAGAAAAACAAGCTCAAGAAATTAAGCGTAGACTAGATATAACCGATGCTGTTCATTCTGCTGTTTATCAGTTTCAACCCGTGATGGGTAATTGTTATTGGTTAGCGTGGGATAAAAGAAAACAACATACCCTTCTAACGCAACACGGCCCCGATGATTGGTCTAGTAGTGCTCCTGACGACTACGAGTATAAAGCCAAAGTAAAATATATGGGCGATCATACATGGATGGAAATAAATGACAAGTAGATATATGGTTGTGACCTATGTTAAAAAGGCCAACGGAAAATACGATGAACTAACAGAGTTCAAAAATAGTATCAAAATGAAACACATCCAAAGTGCTAAGGTCATCTTAGACTTCAAAGAAAAGAAGTGTGTCATAAACAGCCTCAATAAAGAAGCTGGTTATGACGACATGTTGGAATTTTATAAAAGAGTGCTGGGGGATAAATTAACCCCCCATCTTCCTCAAGAGTCTCCGTAGATCGCTAGAATCTCCTTAACCGCTTCATGGCGTTCAACGTCATCCACAGTGAAATGACAAATGTCTACATATCTGTGATTTTCAAAGTTATTATATAACTTCAGGAATTCAAGCAACCCATTATTGCTAGGGCGGTCGGCCTGCTGTAGATCTCCAGTCACAACCATTTTAGATCCCTGGCCTAATCTAGTTAAGAGCATTTTCATCTGACTAGGCGTAGTGTTTTGCATCTCGTCGGCTATGACAACAGCATTTTTGAATGTACGGCCTCGCATGTATGCTAGTGGACTGGTTTCTATGATTCCCTCCGCAACCATATGTTCAATCTCTTTAGCATTGTAGTTCTCAGCAATTACATCAAAAATTGGCCTTGTCCATGGGGCCATCTTCTCATTAAGATCACCGGGTAAAAACCCGTGTTCTTCATCCACCGAAACCGCTGGTCTTGTGATAATAATCTTAGTAGCATCACCGTATTTGAGTTGATCTATTGCCCATTGCACAGCCAGCATGGTTTTACCCGTACCGGCAGGACCGGTAGCAAAAACAATCATTTTCTTAGGATCGTTTAGCTTTAATAGGTAATCTTCTTGGCTTAGATTTTTGGGATATAGTTGAACTCTAGGACGTTTTTGATATTGTTTGTCTACTAGTTTGATTACGTTAGACGCTTCGTGATAGTGATTAGCGTTCGGTAATGCTGCTCTTTTTCGCTTCATATAAGGTTAGCCCTCCTTTTACGTGTAGGCACGGACCTCAAACCGTTGGTGCCCGTAGCCGAACACAAAGTTATTTAACTATAACGAACAAAAGTTATCTTATATGTTTGTATTTTGACGATAAATACAATTAGGAGAAATCATGGCCGATATTAAAGACATCATACAAAATATAGAACAGCTTTACGGGTCTAATAACAGCTTGAACATGCTTAAAGAGTTTGAGCGTGTTATCGACGAATTAGATGTGTATGTTTACGAGAACTGGATTGACGGTGAACTTGTAACGGGACCTAAAGAAAGCAGATACTGGGTTGAATGTACATTCATGTGGCCCGAAGATAAAATGCCCGAACCTAAAGGTGGTAAGCGTTTGTTAGACTACGGCTGTAAAGTACAGTACGCAGAAAGCCAAATCTCTAGGGTAAGAAAAATTAAAACACCCGATGACGTTCGTCCGGGTACAAAGAAAGGCAAAATCGATCACGAAGATGTATGGATGGTGAAAATTGTCATGCCAAAGAAATTAATGAACGACATTAAACGTGGTTATAAAAATCTCGATTCAAACAAAGTAGAAGATATTCTAAATCAGAATGGAGTAGTTGCAGCGCAACCAGAAGCTGCCGGAGGAGCCGCAAATGTCGAACAACCAGCTTAATGAGGGACTTCGTCCTATGGACCTAGCAGAAATGGTCAAAAATACTTTTGAGGTAGATACATTTCGATCAAAGATGGGCGAGGATCGCGATGTATGCGTTATAACCTTTACAGTTATTGATAGAAATCCCGCAAAGGATCTAATGGAGTTTATCGAGAAGGGCTACGACTTTGTGCTAGATGCTGATGTTAGTAGTGGAGAAAATACCAATGGCGAGTATAGTGTGTTTGTCGAACTGTCAAGAACTAAAGACCTTGCTGAACAAATTAAAGAACTAACTTATGGTATTAAGAAACTAACAGGCATTAGTGATTGGGAATTTAGATACCACAAAGATAATAAAAAGTTTCAGGTATCAGAGGAAACTCTTAAATCAATTATTCCTCCATCGCCGGGTGCCTATGACGGTCTAATGAGCAAGATGAGAACTGAAGGGATTAAAAAGTTTTTCAATAAAACTCTAATGGATGACCTAACATTAGACGGCGATGTTATTACAATTCACAAACCTTTTAACAAACAAGTTAAATTAAAGATGGTTAAGGAAGCAGCTACTGATTCTATACTAGAAGGTGTAGTAGATCCTATCACAATGGATGACGCTTCTACCAGTGAAATTTTTTGGCTAACTAAAGTGTTAGGCGACTACAATATTAACAAGGTAGGCGACAAATTTATGTTTGACAATAACGGTCAAGCAATGCTTTTACAAAGGATAGAATAATGAGCGAATTCACTTTTACATTTACCCGAGATCAACTAGCACAGATGATTCCTAAGAATCCCTATAT
>Ga0114982_1001547_pt1 | contig 10939 bp, 14 predicted proteins | sample Shrwel_input2_FT_FD_87183 | JGI IMG/M metagenome (GOLD analysis project Ga0114982, IMG submission 87183) | Subsurface microbial communities from deep shales in Ohio, USA - Utica-3 well 1 S input2 FT | ecosystem: Environmental > Aquatic > Deep subsurface > Shale gas/oil reservoir > Produced... | reverse complement strand
CAAATCACAGATTGGGTAACAAATTCAAAATAGATCCCATCGCGATGACCTGAAATTTTGTTACCAATGATTTGTAGGTTTTCACTTTTCCAACAGTGAATGCCGTTTCCTATGAGTTGTTCTTGTTTTCCATAAGCTTTAATCGTGTTGTTTTTAACGATACTGTTTTTGCAATTTTGAAGGTAAATACCAAAGAAATTATTATCTAAAAAATTATTTTCAAGATGAACAAAATTTCGATCATAGACTTTAATTCCGCAAGGATCATCCAGCGCAGCATAGCCTGAATTGATAATCTTGAATCCTTTGACGACCACGCTGTCGGCGGCTATAGATAAGACTTCAAATTTATTCTGTCCGTCGAGAGTTGGTTGATTTTTACCTAAAAAAGTGATTTTTTTGTTAATAATAATATTTCCTTCTTTATAAAGCCCTTGGGTAACGATTATCGTATCGCCATCATTTGCCAATGAAATTGCCTTTTTGATTGTTTTGACAGGAAAGGCTTTTCCAACAGTAATGATTTTGGCATTACTTATTGAGTAAAAAAAGAATAATATGTAAACTAATTTTTTCATTCATATGCGTTGTTAACTTCAGTCCAGCTAATGGTTTGTGCTTCGAGTTTTTTACCAAATTCGGTCTGTTCTTTGGCCGAACTGAAAGCGGCTATATTTCCTCTCATGGGCGAATTAATTTTTCCGCCTTTGATAAAATAAGCCGTTTCGGCTGGAATGAGGGTGTTATCTTTTAGGTAATCGCATACAAAAAAAGATTGATAAGGGATATTGGTATTAGATTTAGTAAATTGGATCATACAAGCTGTGTCATCAAACTTGTAATAGCGCCCTTTTTTGGTGCTCAATTCGGCTCCAAATTTGCCGTTGGCAATGGTCATTTTACAGAAATCACAAGCATCAGTGTTCAGTTTGATAGGCTTAGGCTCCTTAAAACTACAGGATACTGTGGTTAGCGTTAAAAAGCTGGCTATAATAAAAATTTTCATGACTCGGTATTTTTATTAAACTTGTACTCTTTTAGGACTACTAAAAATAATAAAACCCCTGCTGCAGTCATCATCCAGCCACCAGTATCCGGTATTGAATAGGCTCCGAAATTTAGCAACTGTTTGTATCCAATTAGAGGTGGCTGATAGGCCATCCCTGGTACTCTAATTGCGGCATTAGGATCAAGGTTGTGTCCGTATTCATAATTCCAACGGTAGAAGTCTACTGCAGCTAAAACAATAAAAACAGCATAGGTAATTAGGAAAATTAGAACTGCTTTTCTTTTGGCTACCCAAATCAGTACGATTGAAATAAGCGCAAAAGCACCGAAAACATAAGGTAAAACAGTGAATTCAAAAAAGTTTTCGGTATGTAAAGTTGCCATACCAATATAGTGATTTAATCCGTTGATGATTTCTACGTCACCACCTATTTTATTAGCGTGTAATCGTAGTGTAAGTCCTTCGGGATATTGTGGTGCTTCGAGTTGAATTTGCCACATTGGAACAAATAAAGCGCCGAAAAACAATAGCCCTGTTATCAAAAGAGCGATTTTTGATAAAGAGGATAGTTGCATTTTTTTCATTTTATAAGATAAAAAAAGGGAACAAATAAAATTTGTTCCCTTTGGTTAATTTTATTTGGTTGCCTTTGGTAAGTTGGTTCCCACGCTCCAAGTGAGCGGAACATTACTTCCGGCTGGAGAGACTCTTACATACCCTTGCATTTCTTGGTGTAAGGCACTACAGAAATCGGTACAGTACATAGGATACATTCCCGTCTTTTTAGGAAGCCATTTTAGGGTAGTAGTTTCACCTGGCATAATAAGTAACTCCCCATTATCGGCACCTTTGATAGCAAATCCGTGAGGTACATCCCAATCTTGTTCTAAATTGGTTACGTGGAAATAAACTTCGTCACCTACTTTAATTCCTTCAATATTATCGGGAGCAAAGTGAGAACGGATAGAGGTCATGTACACATCAACTCTGTTTCCTTTGCGTACTACTTTGGCTTCTTTTTCTCCTTTGGCTACAAAAGGATGGTTATTGTCGGCAATTTTATAGAATTTCAACTGACCGTTATTTCGGATTAATTCGGCTGGTGCGGCTTGAGCATAATGCGGCTCGCCAATCGTTGGGAAATCTAATATTAACTGCATCTTATCACCACTAATATCAAATATTTGAGCAGATTGAGCCAGTTCAGGACCCGTTGGTAAATAGCGATCTTTGGTAATTTTATTGTAAGCGATTAAGTATTTTCCAAATGGTTTTTTACTATCACCACCTGGGATACATAAGTGACCTACAGAATAGTAAGTTGGGACTCTGTCTAATACTTTCAATGATTTAATATCCCATTTCACCACTTCAGAAGACACAAAGAAAGTAGTGTAAGCATTTCCTTTACCGTCAAATTCGGTGTGTAAAGGACCTAAACCTGGTTTTTGAACTTCACCATGTAAAGCGGCTTCATATTTTACTACTGGAATTCCACCGTAATCGCCTTCAAATTTTTTGTCTTTGATAGCTCCCATCAATTTATCAAAACTGAATACTGGAATCAAAGCGGCCAATTTACCTGAACCCACAATGTATTCACCGGATGGATCTACGTCGCAACCGTGAGGTGATTTTGGACAAGGAATCATGTAACAAATGTCTTTTAAGGCAGCAGCATCTAACACTAATACTTCGTTTTTCATTACAGAAGTAGCGGTATGTGTTTTTTCATTCCACTTGTTGTGCGCATATTTTACAGTTTGTTTTTTACCTTTTCCGGCTTTGATATATTCTTCGGCTTTTTTCCAGTTTACGGCCATGATAAAGTCTTTATCGCGTTGGGACGCATTTACTTCTAGCAAAGTATTGGCTTGTTCGGTATTGTAACAAGAGAAGAAGAACCAACCGTGTGATTTTCCTTTTCCGGCATGTGAAAGGTCAAAATTTACCCCTGGCGTTACGATTTGAAACGCTAAGTCCATTTCACCTTCTTTGCCCACTTTTACAAAACTGATATGACCTTTGAAGTTTTCTTTATAGGTGTTGATGGCAACATCTCCATTGGCGTAATCAGGGGGTACACTAAAACGTGTTCCTGCTACTACATATTCGGTGTTTTCGGTAATGAACGGAGAAGAGTGATTACCACCACTGTTGGGTAACTCAATAATCTCGGCTGTTTTGAAGGTTTTCAAATCGATTCGAGCAATACGAGGAGTATTGTTGGCATTACCAAAAACCCAACGGCCGTCTACTTCTCCATTGGTTGTGACATTTCGGTGTGATGTAAATCATCCCAAGGCACAAAACCATTGGATGTATTTAACATTGGTTTGGTTTCTTCGCTATATCCCCAGCCTTTTTCTGGGTCAACAGAGAACACCGGAATTACTCTGAATAGTCTTCCGCTCGGAAGCCCATAAACACTTAACTGTCCGCTAAATCCTCCAGATACGAAGTTATAAAACTCATCATATTTACCTGGAGCCACGTAGGCTTTCTGTGCAGCATCACCACTAACAGCGTCCCCGGAATTTTTTGGTTTACATGAAGTAAACAAAGCACTTCCTAAAGCAATCGCAAAAAGTACCTTTACAAACTTATTTTTCATTATAATTGATTTTAAATAAGATTGGTCAGCACTTTAGCGGGTCAACCAATCTTTGGTTTTGGTTTATTTTACACCGTCATTTTTGCGCATGTATTCTAAGATATGACGAGCATCATCATCGGTAAGTCCTTGATTAGGCATACGCACTAAACAGATTTCTAATTGCGCTTGAACTTCAGGATCTTTATCTATCATTGGATCTGGATTGGTAATGAAGTTCATAATCCATTCCGGTTTTCTTCTTTCGGTAACTCCTTTCCATCCTGGTCCCACTAATTTTTCATCGGTCATTTTATGACAAGAAGTACATTTTACACCAGCTACTTCTTCTCCTTTGGTTGCCATGGCTTGGTCGAGTGCTGCGCCCAATTCTACAGTTGTAAATTTACCTTCACCTCTTTTTGGGTCATAAGACGACGGGTCGGCAGCAGGTCCTTCTGTAACGGTAGGATCCGAAGCAGAACTAGATTCTTCTGTTTGATTTTCTTTTTTTCCACAAGCTACAACGAGTGATAAAAGGAGAGCAGTTAAAAATAATTTTTTCATGATGGATGTGTTAATAATTCATATCCAAATTTAAATATCAAATTGGTTAAAATTTATGATTGTAATCATATTCCTCTAAAATTCAGGAATTAATGCTGAGAAATTAATTAGTTGATTTGTCGTTTGTCTATTAGTGGAAGTGATTATTCTTTTGCTCAAAAAAAAGCACTTCAATTGAAGTGCTTTTTTTATTTTTCGTATTGTTCTTCGATTTGTTTTATCGCATCCATCATTTTTTGTATCCTGCCATACTCTTTTTGCTTTTGTTTTTTTCCAATGTAAAGGTAAGCGACAAGCATCCAACCGATGTATAGAATTAAAAAGATAGATTTTAACATTGTTGACATGGGTTGCATTACTTCTATAAAATAAAATCCGAAGGCAATGTTTAAAATGATAAAGTAGGCCAAACTGATTTTAGTGCTGACTATTTGTTGAAAAGCATAATATTTTTCCAGTTGATTTAAAGATACTGTTGGATTTTGCGTAAAATCTATTTCTCGTAGTGTTTTCATTTGAAATAATCTAACGATTGAAAATCCGGTAATGCAGACAAACATCAATCCTAATCCTATGTATGTGGATGTCATTTTAAAATTAATGGCAGTGCCTATCCAGATCAGAAACGGTAAGACTAATACTAATGTTGCAACTTGAACAAGTACTTTGTTGGTATAACTTGCTTTTTCTTTTTTAGCTTTGGCAATGATAAGTGAAACATCAGGAAGCGTAGTTTGCTTTTGTTGTTTCCAGATTTCTTGAAGGGTATTAAATTCTTTCATGTTTTGAATAAATAGTGCTAAGTTGTTGTTTGATGCGATGAATTTTAACTCTTAAATTTCCTTCCGATATGGAGGTTACTTCGGCGATTTCAGCATAAGGAACTTCTTCCAATAATAAGGTAATAATTAATCGGTCGGCCTCATTCAATTCGCTGATGCATTTGTATAAAAGTTGAATCTGGTTTTCGGTATCGTTGGTTTCTTCACTTATTTTTAATACGTTTTTTTCAAGATCTATTTTGGTTTGTTTTTTGTTAGCACGCAAGTAGAGTAGGCAAGTGTTGACTGTAATTCGATATATCCAAGTGCTTACTTGCGATTCGCCTCTGAATTTTTCTAAATTTTCCCACACTTTAATAAATACTTCTTGCAGTAAATCATCAGCCAGCATGCTATCACCGGTATATCCCAAGCACAACCGGTGTACTTTTTGCGAATAGTTAGAATACAAGTCTTTAAATTGATTTTCGGTAGAACTCACTGTGATAATTTATGATTTCGAGTTTAAAAATAAGTCAATTTCGTGATAAAACCATTCGGGTTGGTCGTACATGATAAAATGTTTACTGTCGGCTACTTTGATGGTTTTGTTTTTTAATAGGGCATATTGTTCGTTATATACTTTTTCGCTGACTTCTTTAGTACCAAATATACTTGCCATAATCAAGATAGGTGATTTTATACTGGCAATATCTTGTCGTAAATCGGTTGTAGACATTTCTACAATTGTACTTCCTAAAGTTGTACGATCACTTTTAAAACTCCATTCGGCAATTTGTTTGGCTCTAACGGTATCGTTGACCTGGTATAACATTGCTTTAGTCATGTTGTTCACATACCCTTCGTTGGGTAAGGCTCTAAAATTATTGATTACCATTTGTTTGTTAAATTGTGGATTGTTTTTCAAAGATTCTGCAGTAGCTGTTGGATTTGATATAGCCGAAATAAAGGGCAGTCCATCTACACAAATGCCTTTTCCGAATAAATCAGGTTCGGTACTTTGTACCCATAGTGTCATAAAGGCTCCTAGGCTATGACCAATTAACATGGGTTTGTTTAGTTTTTTGTCTTTTACATACTGAATAATTTCATTGCGAACCGTTTTTAGAATTTCATCATTTTCAATGGGTTTTACTCCACCAAAACCAGCAATTGTTAAGACATGTAGTTCGTAGTTGTTTTTCAAATGGTTTACAGTTTCGTTCCATACTTCACCACTACAAGAATAGCCTGGAATTAAAATAATAGGATTTCCTTTTCCAATTATTTTTGCCTCAAAAGACTGTTGTTTTTGTGCCAATACGTTTGCAAATACTAGAATTGCTACTACTGAGAGGATTGCTTTTTTACCCAAACTTTTTACGCTGTTTCTTTGGTTTTTGTGATTCTCTGATTTCATAATTATTGTGTTTTAGTTTGTTTTTTTCTCTTTGGATACAAACCGAAATCAATTGTTACATATTTTTTTAAATATTTTTTAAGTGGTTTAAAATCAGTGATTTAAAATTTTAAAATGTAAGATATTATTTTCAAAACATAAAGAAAAATGTATTTCATCGATTTTATTTGGTATTTTATCGAGTTTTATTGTAATGTTGCCTCGTAGGAATGAGTTAATCATTTGATAATCAAAAAATAACAAAAGAAAAACAACAACTATGAACAACAAAACTTTGCCGCAGATCATTTTTTTAGTTTTGGTCTCGCTTACTTTGTTCTCTTGCTCAAAGGAAGAGGTTGCCCCAAATCAGCCACAGACTTCATCTCCTGTAAACGTGAAATACAATTATACGAACGATGAATTAGAGGTGTTGACTTTAATAAACAACTACCGCACTAGTAAAGGACTAAATACTTTAGAAAAAGTAGATTATATTGCTGTGGTATCAGAGGGGCATGATAACTATATGATTTCTGTAGGAGAAGTATCTCACAATAATTTTCAGGATCGTTATGAAGCTTTGGTGACAAATTTACACGCTAAAACGGTAAGCGAAAATGTTGCCTATAATTACTCGACACCCCAAGGAGTTTTTAACGCTTGGTTGGCCAGTGATGGTCACCGTTTAAATATGGAAGGTAATTTTACCCACTTCGGAATCTCAATACGAGCCAATGCTGAAGGGAAAAAATATTATACGAATATTTTTATGAAAAAATAGTTTTTTAGTTTGTTTTATTTGATTTAAAAACGTCAGGAAGTACTTAGTTCTTGACGTTTTTTTATGTGTTTACTTCAAGATCTTTAATATAGTCTTCGTTTTCATAAAAGAATCTTTCAAAAGCATCCATATTTTCGTGGAAAAAATTAAAAATAACATTCCACGTGTCTTTATTGTTAATGCTAATTCCTGAGGTTTCTACCCAAATTCTACTGATTATCTTTCCAGATTCTAAATAATGATTTCTTTCAAAAATAGCTTCCGGTAAATAGTCTTCTAGTAAAATGGTTTTAAGCGATTCTACTTTTTCAAAATAGATTTTTCTTTTTTCGTCATCTTTAGGCTCTATATCAAGAAGTACTTGTGCCTTTTTATTGTCTACAAAAAACTTGAAACTAACATCTTTTATTTTAGTGTTGTATAACAGCCATTTTCGGGGGTAAGCTTCAGCGAACTGGGTCCAAAATTCCTTTTTTATTCTAATACTTTCTTCTTTACTATACATAGATTTGCGTAACTTAAAATTGGTATATCCAAAAAAATGTGCTAAATTTATGAGATTGATTTGTGAAAATCAATAGGATTACTATTGTTAAAACTTAGCTAAATGGACTTTTCCGAATTTTTAAAATATGTTCCAAAAATAGCAAAAGAAACGCTACCGGCGACCAATGCACATGCAAAAATGGTTCCGCCCCAACGTATTGATTTTTTACAAAGTCAAAATTTACAGAATTTAGTACCTAAAAAAGCAGCTGTTTTAATGCTCTTGTATCCTAAAAATAGTATTGCCCACTTGGCTTTAATTGTACGGAATTCTTATCCGGGAATACACGCCTCTCAAATTGCTTTTCCGGGAGGTAAAGTCGAATTGTATGATGCTGATTTGTCGCAAACCGCTTTGAGAGAGACCCATGAAGAAATAGGAGTGCACAAAGATAAGGTGTCGGTAGTTAGAGCTTTTACCGAGGTTTATATCCCCCCGAGCAATTATTTAGTTTCTCCTTTTTTAGGGTTTTCAGAAGAAGAATTGACCTTTACCCTCAGTCCTGATGAAGTCTCGGGATTGATAGAATTGCCTTTGTTTCAATTTTTAGATGAAAGTATTATAGTAAACGTAGAAATGTCTACCTCTTACGCTTCCAATATTTCGGTTCCGGCCTTTCAAATTGGAAATCATTTGGTTTGGGGGGCCACGGCCATGATGATGAGTGAACTAAAAGAAATCATCAAAAAAGTGGTATAAATTATTTTTTATACATTTGCCACCTCAAAATTTAAAAGCTATGGGGTTATTTAAAAGAAATCCTTTTGGTCATATTTTATTCATCAAACGTTGGTTAATCCGGATTTTTGGAGCCTTAACCCACCGTCGTTACCGAGGTTTTAATGCCTTACAAGTAGATGGTTCCGAAATTATTCGTACGTTACCCGATACCAATGTGTTGTTTATTTCCAACCACCAAACCTATTTTGCCGATGTGGTGGCCATGTTTCATGTATTTAATGCGAGTTTGAAAGGGCGCGCAGATAATATTAAGAATGTTGGTTATTTATGGAATCCAAAACTCAACATCTATTATGTTGCGGCCAAAGAAACGATGCAATCAGGTTTATTGCCCAGAATTTTGGCTTATGTTGGGGCTATTACTGTAGAAAGAACTTGGAGAGCCGGAGGAAAAGATTTGGATAAAAATGAACAAAAAGAAGTTAATTTTAACGATACCGAAAACATTAAAATTGCCTTACAGGACGGTTGGGTAATTACCTTCCCTCAAGGAACCACCAAGTCGTTTAAGCCTGTCCGAAAAGGGACGGCACATATTATAAAGCAACATAAACCTATTGTGGTGCCTATAGTTATTGATGGTTTTCGCCGTTCGTTTGATAAAAAAGGATTGCGATTAAAAAAGAAAGGAATTCTGCAATCGTTTACCGTAAAAGAGCCGCTTCAAATTGATTATGAAAACGATACGATTGAAGAAATTGTAGAAAAAATAGAATACGCCATAGAACAACATCCTTCTTTCTTGAAAGTACTTTCGGTAGAAGAAATTGAAGAACAAAAAGAATTAGACCGACTTAGACGTTGGCATATAGAGTAAAAAAATCCTGCATTCGCAGGATTTTTTATTAATAATCTATTTTTTGTAATTCGTTGTAATTTTTCTTCAATCGTTTTAATAAAAAGCCATAAAGCAATCGGTAAAACAACCAGAACAACCCAATTACCACTCCAATAATGATGAGTAAAGCGGCAATAGAACCTAAATAAATACCAATGGTAATTTGTTTGTGCGTTTCTAAAGATTGTTTTATCAGTGTTTGGTGTAAGACAAAAGAAAAAATAACAATCATGAAAACAGCTGCTGAAGTCAAATTGAAAATGATATAATTTCGCACAGTTTGACGCGCTTTAATTATGGTTTCCATTAGTTGTTTGACACTATCGGTTGTTGATACTTTTTGGTACACCAAATAAAACTTAACAATGAAATAGATGATTACGGCATACATTAACACCGTGAAACTTTCGTAGAAATAATAAAGACCGGCTTCTTTTATTAACGTTATATTTTCGGAATAGCTTTTGGTAAATTGCATACAAATATTAAGCACTAAACCAAAAACAAGTTCAATGATACTAATAATAAAAATCCATTTTACCGCCGAAGAAGAATTTTTATACAGCATGGCATAGATTCTTTCTTCCGAAATTTTAGGATAATTTTCGTTTTTATTCCAACTCTTTTTTAATAAATCCAACTCTTCCATTTTCTGCCTTATCGTTACGGATTAATAATTTGTTTCAGTTTTGTTTTAATTCGGTTCATTTTTACTCTTGCATTCACTTCGCTTATTCCTAAGGTTTCAGCGATTTCGGTATAATCCTTGTCTTCTAAGTACATGAAAACTAGTGCTTTTTCAATGTCGTTCAGCTGCTGCACCGCCTTATATAATAGTTTAAGATGCTCCTCTTCTTCATAATTATATTCCTCTTGTGTTACCAAATGCCTACCTGTTTCAAATTCAATAGTATTGACTGATTTGGTTGATTTTCGGTATAATGTAATGGCGGTATTCAGTGCTACGCGGTAAGCCCAAGTCGAAAACTTGGCATCTCCTCTAAATTTAGGAAACGCTTTCCAAAGCTGAATCGTTATTTCCTGGAACAAGTCGTTGTGCTCGTCTTCATTTTGGGTATAGAGCCGACAAATCTTGTGAACGATGTTCTGATTTTCTTTTAATTGCGATACAAAAGACTGTTCTAATTCGGAATTCATATTTTGATTAGTAGTATTTTGACTGAATTTGTTACAAATATAGCAGAATTGATTCCTAAAATCTTGCTATCTTTAAGTCCTTAAAATCTTTCAATCATTTCTACAGAATGAACATTCCTCAATCTTCAAAAAAAAGAGTTGTCATAATTGGTGGCGGTTTTGCCGGGATTTCGTTGGCTAAAAAACTCAAGAAAAATCCCGAAACGTCGGGACTCCAGGTAGTACTTTTAGATAAACACAATTATCATACGTTTCAACCTTTATTGTATCAGGTGGCTACTGGCGGATTAGAAGCAGGTTCTATTGCCTATCCCATTAGAAAAGTGATGCAGGATTGTGAAGATTTTTATTTCCGATTGACTTCCGTAAAAGAAATTGATACTGTACATCAGAAAGTTTTATCGGAAATTGGCGATTTGCACTACGATTATTTGGTGATTGCTACGGGATCTAAAACCAATTATTTTGGAAATAAAGAAATAGAACGCAATTCGATGTCCATGAAAACGATTCCGCAATCGTTAAATATTCGCAGTTTGATT
>Ga0114982_1001546_pt1 | contig 10940 bp, 11 predicted proteins | sample Shrwel_input2_FT_FD_87183 | JGI IMG/M metagenome (GOLD analysis project Ga0114982, IMG submission 87183) | Subsurface microbial communities from deep shales in Ohio, USA - Utica-3 well 1 S input2 FT | ecosystem: Environmental > Aquatic > Deep subsurface > Shale gas/oil reservoir > Produced... | reverse complement strand
CGGATATCGGTGGACATACTTTCTGCCAACCATTGCATAAATATTTTTTCATCTGGCAACACAGTTTTTGCTTTTGTACTCATGACGCCAAAACAACCCATTAAGCGGCCATGACTGGATCTAATGCGGCAACACATAAAAAATTTAATCATCTCTTCAGAGGCTGCACTGAAAATACCTTTAAATGGTTTTTTAACCAGATTGTCAGTCAATAATATTTCTGCACCATTGACGAATTGATCAATCAAGGCATCCGGCTTTGCAAACTCATAGGATGAAAATTTTGCATCCAAAAACAGGTCGCCATCATCATTCAACAAGATGATAAACATGGCATGTTCAGGGAACAGCTGCTGCAGTAATTGATAGTATTTATGACAAACTATACCGTCAGCGCAATAGGGGAAGTTTTCGACGAATCTTACTGAAGAAAAATCAAATAACTGCATAAGCAACCATCCATATTAAAGCATTCATTAAATTCGCGAATAATCGTCGTGCGTAACCCTGGCAATTGTCGTGAAAGAATCAAATTCGATATTCTTGTCCCATCAAGTTCAATAGTTCGATTAAACGGTAACTAATTTCATCTAATGAACATATTTTCTTCACGCAACCCGTTTTAATCGCCTCTTGCGGCATCCCAAAAATGAGCGAACTGGCTTCATCCTGCGCTATGGTAAAACCACCTTGCTCTGCAATGCAGCGGATACCAAAGGCACCATCTTTGCCCATTCCGGTTAAAATGACGGCAATTGCATTGCCAGCGACCGACTCAGCCACCGACTGGAACATGACATCAACTGAGGGTTTGTGACCGGACACCCGGGGACCATCATCCAGTTCAATCCGGTAATCGGCGCCACTGCGCACCACTTTTAAATGTTTATCGCCAGGGGATAAATAAGCATGGCCCGGCACAATCCGCTCCCCACCTTGCGCCTCCAGCACCCGGATCCGGCATTTGGTATCCAGCCTTTTGGCAAAACTGGTGGTAAAGCCAGGCGGCATATGTTGGGTGATGACGATACCAGGACTATCAACCGGCATTTCCGTGAGCACAGCGCTGATGGCTTCGGTGCCGCCGGTAGACGCGCCGATAGCAATGATTTTCTCTGTCGTTTTAAACCGCAGATGCGCAGTTGGTTTGCTGGGTCCTTTGACAAATTTAGCAATTTTAACCTGAGCTGCAGCTTTGATTTTATTCACAATGTCCTGGCGGTATTGCTCGATACCCCGGGCAATATCCAGCTTAGGTTTAGCCAGGAAGTCGACGGCGCCTAACTCTAATGCCCGCAGGGTCACTTCCGCCCCTTGCTCAGTCAGACTGGAGATCATCACAACAGGCGTTGGCCTGGCCTTCATCAATTTTTCTAAAAAAGTCAGGCCATCGACCTTGGGCATCTCAACATCAAGCGTGATCACATCCGGACTAAATTGATTGACTAAATCCCGGGCGGCATAGGCATTACTGGCGGCGCCGACTAAGACAAAATCAGCTTCCTGGCGAATAATCTCGCTGAGTAAACTTCGGATCAAGGCTGAATCATCGACAATAAGCACTTTAATCATCAAATAACTCCACATCATTGTCATGACTACACACAGGTTTATTGCGCAGCTGCAACCGATACGCGATTTCGCGATCCAAAATCGTGTTGTTATGCATATTTTTAATTTTCCGGATCAGCACCTGCCCGGTGTCGGGGAAAAAGTAGACTTTTCGTGGATAAACATCGAGCAAGTCCTTGGCAACCACCGGTATTCGTTCCAATTGTAGGTAGTCCAGCACAAACTCTGCGTTGCGCTCTCCGACGTTGATGGTGGAGAAACCTTTTAACACATTACCGCCACCAAACACTTTTGCTTCCAGTTGCTCCCGTCTGGCCCCTAACTTGATCAAGTGGTTAATCAGAATTTCCATGGCATAAGCACCATAACGGGCTGATTCGGACAACACATTGTCCTGACAACTGCCATCATTGGGCAGCAAAAAGTGATTCATACCGGCAATGCCGGAAATACGATCACGGATACAGGCGGAAACACAAGATCCCAATACAGTGACAATTAAAGTATCGGATTTGGTTGCAAAATACTCACCCGGCAGAATTTTGATGGCATCACGTTCAAAATGCCGGTCAAAATACCGATTGGGGGCCACATGCATATTCTCAGTATCAAAGGCAATCATCAGTCGGCCTTCGTCAAATTTGGCAGATAAATCGTCTGCCCGGCGGGCTTCACCAAGTGGCTGGCACTGGCAAAATTTTCCGAATGTCCGGCCACATAAAGTCCGTGCGGCTGCAGCAGGCTCACCATCCGTTGCAAAATAGCGAGCTGAGTTGATTTATCGAAATAAATCATTACATTACGGCAAAAAATAATATCAATAGGCCCACGGATCCCCCAGTCGGGCTCCAGCAGATTTAACTGACGGAATTGCACAAGCTTTTGTAATTCTGGTACCACTTTGACCTTCCCTGTATTTTTCCCTTTACCACGATAAAAAAATTGCTGACAGCGCTGCTCAGAGATGCCGGCAATACGCCCAACGTCGTAGACGCCCTTCCTGGCCGTTTGCAGCACCTGACTATCGATATCAGTGGCAATAATATTCACCGGCGCATCAAAGCGGCCATAGGTTTCCGCCACCACCATAGCTATCGAATAAGGCTCTTCTCCGGTACTGCTGGCCGCACACCAAATGGTTTTGGTCGCTGGATGTGCGGTTAAAAACCGGGCCAGGATCTCAAAGTGATGCGGCTCCCGAAAAAACGATGTCAAATTAGTGGTCAGGGCATTAATAAACTGTTCGGTTTCAGCGCTGTGCCGTTGCAAATAGTCCAGATACAGCTGAAAACTGTTCAATTGCAAGCTACGGATCCTGCGCGCTAATCTGCTGTAAACCATCGAGTCTTTACTGTCTGCCAGCCGTATCCCTGTCAGTTGATGCAGCATGCGCCGCACCGCCTCAAAATCGGCGCGATTGAAACTAAACTCGCGCTCTGCCATGTTCCGATCATCGCTCAAAAGCTTTCCCATTCATCTTCATCCGATGCAGCCGGTTTAAGTGGTTTGCTGGCCGCTTTGCTGACAGGCTTGGAGGCTGGTTTGGCAGCTGTTTTGGCGGCCACTTTCGCAGTTTTGGCCCCAGGCTGCTTGGGTTGAGTGACAGTTTTGGTTGCTGCTTTCACAGGGCCATCATCCAGCGTAAAACGGCCAACATTGTCAGCGAGTTGATCAGATTGCGATAACAGACTTTCTGCGGCCGCCGCGGCTTGTTCGACCAGCGCGGCATTTTGCTGGGTCATTTCATCCATCTGGGTGACAGCTTTACTCACTTCATCCAGGCCTGCGGATTGCTCGGCAGAAGCAGCGGCAATTTCGGCCATGATGTCATTAACACGTTTAATGGAGATCACGATATCTTTCATGGTGTTGCCGGATTTACCCACCAACTCATTGCCATTTTTAATTTTGTTGACCGAGTCTGAAATCAACGCTTTGATATCTTTTGCCGCATTGGCAGATCGTTGCGCTAAAGTGCGGACTTCCGCAGCCACCACGGCAAACCCCCGGCCTTGTTCGCCGGCTCTGGCTGCTTCCACGGCGGCATTGAGTGCCAAAATATTGGTTTGAAAGGCAATACCGTCAATCACACCGATGATGTCAGAAATCTTTTGCGCCGACTCATTAATAGCAGCCATGGTGTGCACCACTTGATCAATTAAAGAGCCGCCTTCGACAGCGACATCCGCAGCTTTGGCTGCCAGAGTATTGGCCTGACGGGCATTATCAGCATTCTGCCGCACTGTGCCGGTCAGTTCTTCCATACTGGCGGCTGTCTCTTCCAAACTTGACGCCTGTTGCTCAGTCCGGCTGGATAAATCAATGTTGCCTTGGGTGATCTCACTTGACGCCGTATTGATCGACGTCACAGCGGCACGAATTTCAGCCAGCATTTGCAACAAATTTGCGGTGGTCTGATTACAACCCTCTTTGAGCGCGCCAAAGCTGCCTTGGTAATCTGCCGTCACTTTTTGCGTTAAATCGCCACGGGCCAGCGCTGCGAGGACTGTATTGATATCATTCAAACCATCTTCAGTGCTGCTCAGTAACCGGTTCAGGCCCTGCGCTAAGCTGGAGAAAAAGTCGGTTTTATGCTGGAGCTGCAGGCGTGCCGAAAAATCTCCGGTCGCGGCAGCCGTAATCACCTGGTTAATTTCATTTTCAACCGTCACTTCAGCGGTCCGATCCAACCATTCCAGTACAGCACCGAGGCGCTGACCTTGTGGCGAATAAATCGGGTTGGCCACCAGCCTGAAATGTAATTTGCCCAGCTCAATATTACTGATCAAGGTATCCTGCATACTTTCCAGTGCACTGAAAAACTGCGACTGCTTGCTGAAAAATAGCTCCAGATGCTGACCTATCACTTTATCAACCACAAATTGTGGCAACACTTGCCTTAAATCAGACTCCAGCCGCTGGAAAGTGCTGTTGATCGTTTGATTGATATAGATAATTTTATGCTGATTATCGGTAATCATCACATTGGCTGAGGTGGAGTTCAAAGCGCCCAGCAGCCGGCTTAATTCCTGCTCTGCAGCGACTTCTTTGGTTCTATCCTGCCATTCAACAACAGAGCCAATACGTTCACCTCTGGCAGTGATAATAGGATTGGCGATTAAGCGGAAATTGCGCCCTGCCACCTCAATGTTACCGGTGTAAGTATCTTTTAACTCGGCTAATAAACGTCGTTGATGGGCGGGATTTTTATGGAAGATATCCATACTGCTGCCAATAATAGTGCTGACGGCAAAATTCGGTAACGCTGTACGCAAATCAGCTTGTGCCGCCTGCAGCATTTTTTCGACCGCTTTATTCATGTAAACAATAGTGCGCTGCTCGTCCGCCACCATCACATTGGTCGAGGTGGCCTCCAGCGCTGTAATCAGCTGAGCGGTCAAAATACTTTGTTTTTTCACTTCCGTCAGATCCAGCCAGGTGATTGATGTCCCCTGCCGTTGCTGCTGCTCGTCGGTTAACGGGTTTAACTGCAGTTGAAAAGTTCTGCCGCCAAGCACAATTTCTTCAAGATGAGTGCCGGCTAATCTGGCATACAGCTGTGGCACCTGATTGGCATTTTTATGGAATCCATCCACAGAGCTGCCGACCAGCGCCGCGACTGAAAATTGTGGCATCTCTTGGCGCAAATCAGCCTGCAGCTGTTCTAATAACTGCCGCAGCGCTGTGTTGACATAGACAATAGTGCGTGCAGGATCGAGGATCATCACTGCAGCAGAGCTATGCGCCAAGGCCATGGCCTGTAATTTTGCCGCTGGCTCACCCTTGAAGCCAAACCAGGATTTTATTGTCATGACACCATCTCCTGCGTAGACGCACTGGCGTCAAATAAACCAAGTTCGGAACTGGAAATGAGTTTTTCAATATTCAGCAGAATGATCATCTGTTCATTCACAGGCGCCAAACCATGCAAATACTGACTATCAAAGGCAACACCAAACTGCGGCGGCGGTTTGACCTCATCGCTACTGATATTGATCACATCCGACACCGCATCGACCACGATGCCAACAATACGCTCGCCGATATGCAACATAATGACGATGGTAAATTCGTTATACGTGGCATCTCCCACCGCAAACTTCAGCCGCAGATCAACAATAGGCACAATATCGCCGCGTAAATTCAGCACACCTTTAATAAACGCCGGTGCATTGGCTATTTTGGTGACCGGCTCGTAACCCCGAATTTCCTTCACCTTCATAATATCCAGCCCATAGTGCTCATCGCCTAAGGTAAAGGTTAAAAACTCAAGGCATTGGCTGTCGGTCGTGAGTTGCTCTTTTGTTTGCATGTTCATACCACATCCTTTAGTACTGACGTTGCCTGGACCTGGCTGGACAGCGACTCCACATCGAGAATGAGTGCCACACTGCCATTGCCCATAATGGTGGCTCCTGCGACCCCAGGCACCCGACGATAATGTTGTTCCAGACTTTTGATCACCACTTGTTGTTGGCCGATTAAATCATCCACCTGCAGCGCAAACCGGGTTTTACTGGTTTCAATTAACACCAGAATGGCGTCCTCGGGTTGCAGTTTGGCATCCTCAATGTGCATCACTGCATGCAGTTGTACGATGGGCCAGTAAGCATCACGCAGCTGCAGCATGGACTGGTTGGAGATATACTTCAGTTGCTCCGCAGCAGGCTTCACCGACTCAATAATATTGACCAGCGGGATAATAAATAGCTGCTCGGCCACCGCCACCGACATGCCATCTAAGATGGCCAGTGTCAGCGGCAGGCGAATGTGAAAAGAAGAGCCAAAGCCGGCGACAGACTCAATTTCTAACCGGCCGCCCATCGACTCTAAATTGCGTTTGACTACGTCCATACCGACACCGCGGCCAGAAACATCGGTAATTTCAGCTGCGGTGGAAAAACCGGGCGCCAAAATCAGTTGCCAGACTTGTTGATCGGTCGGATTGGCCGGTAGTTCAATGCCTTGTTGTTCTGCTTTGGCTAAAATTTTTGCTCTATCCAGTCCACCACCGTCATCCAGCACGCTGATGAGAATATTGCCGCCTTTTTGCTCTGCTTTGAGTGTCAGAGTGCCGGTTTGGGCTTTGCCACGCTCTAAGCGTTTTGCCGGTATTTCAATGCCATGATCCAGACTGTTGCGCACCAGATGGGTTAAAGGGTCAACCAAACGTTCGATTAACCCTTTGTCAATCTCGGTCTGGCCACCTTCAATCACTAATTCCACCTGCTTATGCAGCTTGTGCGATAAATCCCGCACCACCCGTGGAAAACGGTTGAAGACAAAGGAGAGAGGCAGCATCCGGATAGACATAATACTTTCCTGTAATTCCCGGGTGTTGCGGGCCAATTCCGTTAAAGCGGTTTGTAACCGCTCCGCCACCGCACCTTCAACTTCTGCCCCTAACAGGTTGAGCATCGATTGGGTGATCACCAATTCACCGGCCAGATTCACCAGATTATCCACTTTGGTAATATCTACCCGGATACTGTTGGTTTCGACTGATTCTGCTTTGGCAACGGCCGGCGTTTTGGCCGCTACTGCCGCAACCGCTGCTACTGGCTTTGCCTGAGTGGATGCTGATTCTGATACTGGGGCAGCTGTTGATGTTTCAGCCGCGGCCGGTTCCGGTTCAAAAAAACCAAAAGCCTCGCTGTCAGTGTGAACCACCGGCGTTTTAAAAAAGCCAAAACTGTCATCTTCAGCGGCGGTATCATCCGGTTCGGTAAAAAAACCAAACCCTGCATCGTCCGTTGGAACCGGCTGCAGCAAAGCTTCAACCAGCAGGGTTGTTTGTTCCACCATCGACCAATCCGGCTCAGCCCCTTCACTGTAACCACTCAATAAAGTGCGCAGCGCATCAACGGCTTGCAGCAACTCATCGATCACATGACTGGTAAACAGAAACTGTCCCTGCCGGGCTTTGTCAAACAAGTTTTCCATCACATGGGTGACAGAAATTAATGCTTCAAAACCAAAGATACCACTGCCCCCTTTGATGGAATGGGCGGCGCGGAAAATGCTGTTCAGTTCTTCAACATCAGGATTTTCAATCTGCAGAGCCATTAACAAACGTTCGATATCATCCAAATGTTCTTGGCTTTCTTCAATAAAAACGCCATGAAACTGGCTCATATCTATTGACATAATCTAGCCTTCCATTGACAGATTAAGGATCTCAGGCGAGCACTTTGCCAGTCATCAGCAGCAACTTGGCCGGATCAAATGGTTTTACCATCCAACCCGTGGCACCTGCTGCCCGTCCTCTGGCTTTCATATCGTCACTGTTTTCTGTGGTGAGTACGACAATTGGGGTGTTGCGGTAATCTGCCAGTTCGCGCAAAGATTTCACCAGCGTCAAGCCATCCATCCTTGGCATATTTTGATCTGTCAGCACAAAATCGTATTGCCCTTGTTGGCACAACTCGAAAGCTTCCTGACCATCCTTGGCGGCAGTGACCTTATACTTGGCGGTCTTTAAGGTCACTTCAACCATTTGCCGGATCGATGCAGAGTCATCAACAATGAGAATATGTTTTGTCATAAGCGTCCTCAAAAGTCATCTTTGCGTCATTGCAAACAAAATCATCAGCTATTTCATCTCATAAAGTCTGGCGATATCTGCCAGTTCAATGATATCCGCAGCTACCAAACCGATATGTAACAGCGTCTGGCCACAAATTAATTCAGCAGGACCCCCTGTCAGGTGTGACGGCCCCCTGAAGGCTTGCGCAATCAGGTTGTCAGCGATGGTGACTTTGAACCCCATCCGCAGCACCGCCACCTATCTTCAACGAATTCCACAACTGGTATTGTTGACCATGCCATTAGGTTTAATTCACAGCTGTATGTTTCACAAGTAAATACATAAATAAATTTATCGCGCGCTGCAGCCGTCGCCGCAATCGACAGATGAAGTTGAACGGCAGGAAAGATTTTGCGATCAGTCTCTGTATTGCGGCACGGCTAGCATGCCGGATGGAACTGATGCATCCACAGAGAACTGAGTGTTAAAGTTGTAACATATTGATTAGCAAAAATTAAATGATATGCCTAATTGAATGGCAGCAGATATCAAAACAATTCAATCATTGGCTGTTGTTGCATTTGCTGTTGCTGACCCACCGCCAGACTATGGTTATCTTGTTGGCGCTGCATCACATATTTTTCCCGGTGGGTTTCTAACAATTGTGCCAAGGTCGCTAACTCGATTTTATCGGTAGGATTTGCTTGTAGGCTTTGTTCTAATTGACTGAAATGATCAATAAAATCATCCAATAAATGTTTAACACTATCCAGTTGCTGGCGACTGATATCCTGAAATTGCATATTGCCAAGCGCCTGCACTAATCCTTGATGGATCAAAGTCATTGCTGTTTTACTATCATGGCTAAGTGTTTCAACATATTGATTTAATGCAGTAAAATCCTGCAATACCGCCTGTAGACTGGAAGATATCTCGGTCACCTTCGCCAGTTCTTCCCGGGTATGATCACCGGCCAGTACTGTCGCCAGATTTTTTTCTACGTTATCACTTACTGCAATAATGGCTTGGTCAATCGCAGCGGTCGCTGTTTCGGTTTCCTGCGATAAAGTACGGACTTCGTCCGCCACCACGGCAAAACCCCGACCCGCATCACCCGCTCTGGCTGCTTCGATAGAAGCGTTTAATGCCAGTAAATTAGTTTGTTTGGCGATATTTCGAATCAAGCCCGTCAGACCTGTTAATCCTTTGACTTGCAGCAACACGTCCTGGATCCGATGATGATCCACTTGTGTTTGCGCTGATTTATCCGAAATATATCTGGTCATTTCCGCCAGTAAACATTGATCGGTCCTGAGTCGCTCTGCCTGGACGGTTTTAAGTGCCTGGGCTTCCCGCTCACTGCTATCAAGTTTATCCAGTAAATGTTCACTGGCTCGATAAACTTCATCTAATACTTGCATAATTCGCAGGGCACCTTGCTCAGTTTCAGCATTTGCTGAATTAATATGACTAACCATCACATCGCCAACGGTGCTTATAGAGCCAATATCATTCCGGATAAAGTCTTGGTTATGAAGAAAAATCGGATGCTCAGCAACAGCTTGTTGCATCCCTTCATCAGTAGTGTGGCTGTAACTCGCCGACAAACGGGCCGACAGCCAGCGAAAAGCCAACATGGCAAATAATACCACCGTAAAATCCAGCAATAACCGCAGCGGCAACGACTGCGCGAATGCCGTGCCTGCACTAAAAAAATCAAGCATGGCCAGCAATAACGCTATCAGTACAGCGACTGCTACATCAATTTTCGGATTTGCGATCTGGATTTTTTGCCGCATAACAACCTCAGGCGCCAGGTAACACTTGTCGAATCACTTTAAGCAAATCAGGCCCGCTGATAGGTTTGACTAACCAACCAGTAGCGCCAATTTTTTTTGCCTCATCCCGCTTTGCCGCCTGACTCTCGGTGGTCAGCGCGAGGATCGGTGTAAAGCGTAAAATAGCCCTGGCATTTTTGATAAATTCAATCCCGTTCATATTCGGCATATTGATATCGGTAATAATCAAATCGGGTTTCAGACCCGCTTTGATTTTGTTAAAAGCCTCCAAACCATCCTTGGCGGTATCAACTTTTAATCCAGACATTTCAAGGGTTTGTTTAACACTCATCAGCATAGTGGCCGAATCATCAATTAAAAAAATCGTTTTTGCCATAAGGCGTCTCCTGTGAAGCCTGATACATAAAAATCGAGTGAGCGATCCAATCTGCCAGCGCCTGCTGTTGCGGGAAGCGATGTATCGGCAGTTGAAACTTCAGCAGTAATTGCAACACTGCACTATGCAAATGTTCACAATTTTGCAAATCAACTTTTTGGAACAACTGTTGTTCAAACTGAGCATAGACAGTTTCTGCATCTTCAACCCCAATATGGCCACTGAGGCGGATAATTTTTCCACGGCGCTGGACTGGCATCAGTAAAACTCCTGAGGGTTGAGGATCAATAAAACAGAACCATCGCCCAATAGCGCTGAACCGGCATAAAGTGGCATTTTCGCCAACTCACCCGGTAGCGGTTTTAAAATAATATCGATCACTTCATAAAAATCGTCGACCAGAATGCCGAGCACTTCGCCTCTGCTGCGCACCACCAGTAAGGCAAATTCCTGCTCTTCGTTTTGCAGCGGGTCTTTATTGATGGCAAGTAACTGATTCAGCGCCAACAAAGGGATCACCCGGCCACGCAATACTGTGGTCATTTGCTGCTTAATGTAGCGCACAGCACTGACCGGTAACCGCACAGTTTCCACAATCAAATCCATCGGAATACCGAAAATTTGTCCGTCAGCGCCTATCACCATCACATTCGTCACTGCCATTGAT
>Ga0114982_1001545_pt1 | contig 10948 bp, 9 predicted proteins | sample Shrwel_input2_FT_FD_87183 | JGI IMG/M metagenome (GOLD analysis project Ga0114982, IMG submission 87183) | Subsurface microbial communities from deep shales in Ohio, USA - Utica-3 well 1 S input2 FT | ecosystem: Environmental > Aquatic > Deep subsurface > Shale gas/oil reservoir > Produced... | reverse complement strand
ATTAAAAGTCAAGCAGTTAGATTGCCTTGGCGATCTGGATTAGATAATCAAGAATACATATTAAACATGATTGATACACCTGGTCATGTTGATTTTACGTATGAGGTTTCACGCTCACTTGCAGCATGTGAAGGTGCAGTATTACTAGTTGATTGCGCCCAAGGAATTGAAGCACAAACTCTAGCAAATCTTTACTTAGCTATGGAAAATAACCTAACAATTATTCCTGTCTTAAATAAGATTGATTTACCAGCAGCTCAGCCAGAAAAGTTTGCAGAAGAGTTGGCTAATTTAATTGGCTGTAAACCAGAGGATTGTTTGCGTGTCTCCGGTAAAACTGGAGAAGGCGTTGAGGTGTTACTTGATCAAATTACAAAACAAATTCCAGCACCAGTGGGAGATCCAAAAGCACCTACTAGGGCATTAATTTTTGATTCAGTTTATGACTCTTATCGTGGCGTAGTTACATATGTGAGAGTAGTTGATGGACATTTATCACCACGTGATCAAATTCAGATGTACTCAACTGGTGTTAGACATGAGATGTTAGAGGTCGGAGTTATTTCACCAGAGCCAATTGCAAGTAAGGGCTTAGGAGTTGGTGAAGTTGGTTATTTAATTACTGGCGTAAAAGATGTTCGGCAGTCACGAGTTGGTGACACAGTTACAACATATAACAATCCTGCCACTGTGCCACTTGCTGGCTATAAGGATCCTAAGCCAATGGTTTTTTCTGGTCTTTTTCCTCTAGATGGAGCTGAGTATCCGATGTTACGTGAGGCTCTCGATAAGTTGCAGTTAAATGACGCCGCTTTAGTATTTGAACCAGAGTCTTCAGCAGCATTAGGTTTTGGATTTAGATGTGGTTTCCTAGGTCTTCTTCACATGGAAATTGTTAGAGAAAGATTAGAACGTGAGGCTGGCTTAACATTAATTTCAACCGCCCCGAGCGTTGTATATAACGTCACACTCGATGATGGCAAAAAACTAGTTGTAACAAACCCTTCAGAATATCCAGATGGAAAAATTGCTGAAGTGCAAGAACCGATTGTTAAAGCAACAATTCTGGCGCCAAGTGAATTCATTGGAACGATCATGGAATTATGCCAACAGCGCCGTGGTGTGCAAAAGGGGATGGACTATTTATCCGAAGATAGAATTGAAATTCGCTATACCTTGCCACTGGCTGAGATAGTTTTTGATTTCTTTGATCAACTTAAGTCACGTACTCGCGGCTACGCATCTTTAGATTATGAGCCAATTGGTGAAGAGTCTGGTGATTTAGTCAAAGTAGATATTTTGTTACAGGGTGAAAAAGTTGATGCATTTAGCCAAATTGTTCACCGAGATAAAGCGTACGCATATGGGGTGTCTATGACTGGCAAACTACATGAGTTAATTCCCCGTCAGCAGTTTGAGGTGCCTATTCAGGCAGCAATTGGTGCAAAAATTATTGCACGTGAAAATATACGAGCTATTCGTAAAGATGTTTTAGCCAAATGTTACGGTGGAGATATAACTCGAAAGCGTAAATTACTTGAAAAGCAAAAAGAGGGTAAGAAGCGAATGAAGATGGTCGGACGAGTTGAGGTTCCACAAGAGGCGTTTATTGCTGCACTGACAACTGATTCGGATAAAGCGAGTGAAAAGAAGAAGTAAGTGAACCTAGCCTTCTATATTCACATCCCATATTGCGTTAAACGGTGTGGTTACTGTGATTTTAATACCTACACACCTGCTGAGCTGCAGTTAACTGAAGGACTAACTCAAATATCTAATTCATTTATTGATCTATTGATTAAAGAAATTGAATTTGCAAGAAATCAAGTTGGCGAAAGCGCAAAAGTCCCAGCCATATTTTTCGGTGGCGGTACTCCATCTTTAATGGAAGCATCTGATATCCAGCGGGTGATAAGTGCTATTAGTGAGCGGTTTGAACTAGAACCAAATGCTGAAATAACCCTTGAAACTAATCCTGACACTGTTACAAAAGAGAAGCTAAAGCAATTTTATGATGCTGGAGTGAATCGAGTTTCATTTGGTATGCAATCTTCAGTTTTACATGTTTTAAAGACTCTCGATAGAACCCATAATCCAGAGAATTTACCGCAGGTAACAAAGTGGGCTAATGAGGTTGGCTTTAAAGAGATATCTGTTGATTTAATTTACGGTACACCTGGTGAGAGTAGGCAAGATTGGCAGCAATCTATTGACTCAGCACTAGCACTACCCATCACACATATTTCTGCTTATGCTCTAATTGTTGAAGAAGGAACAAAACTAGCAGCGCAAATTAAGCGCGGAGAAATTGCAAAACCAGATGATGATTTAACTGCTGAGAAGTACATAATGGCAGACAATGCTTTTACGGCAGCTGGATTTAAGTGGTATGAGTTAAGTAATTGGGCTAAGCCAAATTCTCAAAGCAAACACAATTTAGCCTATTGGCTTGGTCATAATTGGTGGGGAGCAGGTCCAGGCGCACATTCTCATATAAATGGAAAAAGATTCTGGAATGTTAAGCACCCAAATTTATATAAACAAAAAATCCAGGCCGATGAAACAGTGGTTTTAGACTCGGAAATATTGGAAGGTTCACAGATTGAAAGTGAAAGACTGATGCTTTCAATTAGGTTGCCCCAAGGCGTAGAAAAGAACACATTAAATAATCAGCAAATTTTGGAATTAACCGATTATGTAAATAGCGGCCATCTTGATGAAGAAAATTGGAATCTAGGGAGAGCAACATTGACCTTAGATGGGCGTCTTATTGCCGATCGTATCGTGCGCGAAATACTGTTGTAGTAGCGTTGGCTTATGAGTAGCGCAATGGCCAGTAGGCAGCTTGAGATATTAAAAGCGATAGTTGATGAGTATGTGGCAACAGAGGAGCCGGTTGGTTCAAAAACTATTGCATCCCGTGCTGGACTTGGAATTTCTCCTGCAACTATTCGAAATGAAATGGCAGTACTAGAAGATGCTGGACTAATTACTCAACCACACACAAGTGCTGGGCGTATACCTACCAATAAAGGTTATCGAGTATTTGTAGATCAGCTCGATCAAATCAAACCGCTTTCAAATGCGGAGCGCAAGGCAATTGAAAATTTCCTAGATGGTGCAAGTGACTTAGATGATGTAATTAGCCGTACGGTTCGCCTATTAGCGCAAGTTACAAAACAAGTAGCAGTAGTTCAGTATCCATCACTTATTAAAGCGAAAGTAAGGCATATTGAGTTAGTACTGCTAAATCCTAATCGAGTGATGATTGTTCTAATTACAGATACTGGCAGAGTAGAACAAAGAATGGTTGAACTACCATTTGATATTAATGAAAGTGCACTCTCTGACCTACATAATAAATTAAATGTAGCTATAGCAACACAGTCACTAGCAAATGTTGCGACTAAGTTGGATTTACTTGCAACTTCTTATAGAGGTAGTGATAAATCAAATGTAATGGTACTAATTGCAACTTTAATTGAAATGGCAATAGAGCATCCAGAAGAGAAGGTTGTCTTAGCTGGAACCTCAAATTTGGCTCGTGCTAACCAAGATTTATCAAGTAGCATCCATCCAATTTTGGAAGCCTTAGAGGAGCAAGTGGTGTTACTAAGATTGCTATCTGGTACAGATTCTTCAGTCAGAGTTCAAATTGGGGATGAGCAGAGTGAAAAGAGTTTACGTAAGACCAGCTTAGTTTCAGTTGGATACGCAAATATAGGTGCCCTAGGAATTTTAGGACCAACTCGTATGGATTACGCCGCATCAATTACAGCGGTAAATGCGGTTGCCAATTATGTTGGAAGATTTCTAACGGAGAATAAATAAAAGATGGCTGATTTATACGAAACTCTTGGTGTTGGAAGAGATGCAAGTTTTGACGATATCAAAAAGGCTTATCGTAAATTAGCTCGTAGTTATCATCCAGATGTTAATCCTGATCCAAAAATGGCAGAGAAGTTCAAAGAGATTACCGCCGCATATGACGTCTTAAGTGACCCTGATAAACGGCAAAATTACGATGTTGGTGGAAATGGCTTTGGTTCCGGCTTTGGCAATGCTGGCTTTGGTTTTGGCGACATTATGGATGCATTTTTTGGTGGAGGTCAGCAACGTGGTCCTCGACCAAGAACTAGAGCAGGTCAAGATGCTTTGATTAGAGTTGAAGTAGATCTTAAAGATGCGGTGTTTGGTTGTGAACGAGAGTTAAATGTTGAAACGGCTATTGCGTGTACTAAATGTTCGGGAACAGGTTGTGCCAATAACTCACGTCCACGTACATGTGATATTTGTAAGGGGCGAGGAGAAACTCAGCAAGTTGCAAGATCAATTCTCGGTCAGGTTATGACAAGTAGACCATGTAATAGTTGCCAAGGATTTGGTTCAGTTATTTCAGACCCATGCGGTGAGTGTGCCGGTGATGGTCGAGTTCGCTCTCGTAAGAGTATTCCAATTAAAATTCCAGCAGGAGTTGAAACCGGTAATCGAATTCAATTAAGTGGGCAAGGTGAAGTTGGCCCAGGTGGTGGCCCAGCAGGAGATTTGTATGTTGAAATAGTTGAATTAGCTCATGAATATTTAGTGCGTGAAGATAATAATTTACATATATCTGTTGCAATTCCAATGGCATCTGCAGCCCTTGGGACTACGGTAGAGATTGAAACATTAGATGGTAAAAAAAGTGTGGAGATTAATGAAGGAACTCAAAGTGGAGCCACTGTGTTACTGCGCGGTCTTGGCGTAACCAAACTTCGTGGTTCCGGACGAGGGGATCTAATTGTTCATATTGAGGTAACAATCCCAAGTAAATTGAACAAAGAGCAAATTGATTTGTTAAGAAAATTTGCACAATCTAGAAATGATGAGCCAGGTGCGGTATCGATTCACAAAAGTCAGGATGAGGGTTTCTTCAGTAAAGTAAGAAATGCTTTCCGCTAGTGCTCTCTTTATTTTTTGTAGATAAGTTAAGTGGCGGTCAAACACAAACACTTGAAAGTGATGAAGCACATCATGCAATCAAAGTTATGCGCCTTAAAACTGGTGAAGAGATAAAGATTTCTGATGGTGAAGGAAATTGGGTATCTGGACCGATCTCTGAAGTAGGTAAGAAAAATTTGAAAATAGATGTAACAGCAAATGGCATTGAGACGAGTAAAAAACCCGAATTAGTCCTTGTACAGGCGTTGACTAAATCAGATCGAAATAAAGAAATGTTAGAACTAGTCACTGTAGCTGGTGTTGATCGAATAATTCCTTGGCAAGCAGAGCGCAGCATTAGTAAGTGGCAGTCTAATTCTTACGATAAGTGGACTTCTTCGATTAAAGAGGCAGGTAAGCAATCTCGAAGAGTGAATTTACCTAAATTAGAGAAGTTAATGAGTGCAAGAGAAATTACAGAACAGATCTTGGCATCTGATTGCATTCTAGTTTTTCATGAGAGTGCTAATGAAAAATTCTCAGCTCTAGATATTTCACAGAATGCTTCTTCGGTATACCTAATAATTGGTCCTGAAGGTGGAATTACAGATACAGAGCTAGAAATTTTCAAATCAAAAGGTGGAAAATTAGTTCGATTAGGTGAGCCAGTTTTGCGTTCAGCGCATGCGGGATTTGCAGCACTTGCCTCAATTCAAACTAAGTTAGGACGGTGGTAATAGTGGAGTGCTTATTTTGCAAAATTGTGAATGGAGATATTCCGGCCACGATCATTAAAAAGACTGATTCAATTACTGCATTTAAAGATATAACTCCTCAAGCGCCAACACATATATTGATAATTCCAAATAAGCATTTTGAAAATATGGCAGAGGTTGCCAATAATGATGTTAATTTAGCAGGCGAGATTTTTAAAGTGGCAGGTGAGATTGCTCATGAACTAGGTTTAAAAAGCTATCGAACTAATGTAAACACTGGCTTAGAGGCAGGGCAGTCAGTTTTCCACGCTCACCTGCACCTCTTAGGCGGAAGATCATTCGCTTGGCCGCCAGGTTAAATATACAATTAGATTAATGGATCCAATCGTAATTAAAGTTCCGACCGCATTTGCTATGGTCGCACTTGTCGGTCCAAGTGACTCATACCTTAGAATTTTAGAAAGTGAGTTTTCTCAACTCTCAATTACTGTTCGTGGTAATGAAATCTATGTAAAAGGGGAGATTGAAGTTGCTAAGCAATTTGAGGGCTTAGTTGAAGAGTTAATTGCGATCTTACGTAGTGGTCAGAACTTAAATGTTGACATGGTGCGTAGATCGATCGGGATGATTAAACAAGATCCAACCGAGCATCCAGCTGAGGTACTTTCACTTAACATTTTAAGTAATCGCGGTAAAACTATTCGCCCTAAAACTGCTAATCAAAAGAAATACGTTGACGCAATAGACACCAACACAATTACTTTTGGAATCGGTCCTGCTGGTTCTGGTAAAACTTATCTAGCGATGGCAAAGCAATACAATCTTTGCAATCAAAACAAGTAAATAGAATTATCCTAACAAGGCCAGCTGTTGAGGCAGGGGAGAGATTAGGATTTCTTCCCGGCACACTTCATGAAAAAATCGATCCATATCTGCGACCACTATTTGACGCCCTGCACGACATGATTGATCAAGATGCTATTCCTAGACTTATGAATTCCGGGGTAATTGAAGTTGCACCACTTGCCTATATGCGAGGTCGAACCCTTAATGATGCCTTTATCATTTTGGATGAGGCACAAAATACAACTGCTGAACAGATGAAAATGTTCTTAACCAGACTTGGATTTGGGTCAAGAATGGTTGTAACTGGTGATGTGACTCAGATTGATCTACCAAATAATTCACAATCTGGTTTAAAAATTGTTCAAGATATTCTAAAAGATGTTGATGATATAGCGTTTATGCACCTAAACGCAGATGATGTTGTTCGTAATCGATTAGTTGGAGATATTGTCACCGCATATGGAAATTGGGATGAGAATATCTCAAAATCAACCTTTCCAATTAGAAGCGGAAAAGGTGATCGATAATTAGCTCAGATTTTTGAGCCAATACTTATGAAAATAGAATTAGAGAATAATTCACATGTTGAATGCAATGAAAAACGTATCGCTTCTATCGCGGAGTTTTCGTTGAATAAATTAGGAATACATCCAGATTCAGAGTTATCAATAAGATTAGTCACTGAAGAGGAAATTTCTGAATTACACATGAAGTGGATGAACTTACCTGGTCCAACTGATGTTCTATCTTTTCCAATGGATGAAATGAAACCAAATTCAGTATCAAATGGTCCAGGGATAATTGGAGATATCGTTCTTTGTCCGGCATATGCAGAGAAAAATGGTAAACAAACTTTAGAAAAAGAGCTGGAGCTGCTTACAGTTCACGGAGTTTTACACTTACTTGGATATGACCACGAAGAAATTTTAGATGAAGAAGTCATGTTTAAACTTCAAGAAGATTTTCTTAATCAGTGGCGGGCGAAAGTATGAGCATAGCTACTTTATTTTCTGTTGTTGTTTTGTTGATATTTGCTGGGTTTTTAGCTGCAAGTGAGTCAGCACTTACATCTTTATCAAGATTGCTAATTGAGCAAATTGTTGATGCAAAACCCAACTATGCAAAGAGATTTTCTAGATTCACTGAAAATCCTGCTAGGTATCTAAATGTTTTATTACTAGTAAGAAAAAGCTGTGAGTTAACTGCAACTGTTTTAGTTGCGGCGGCGTTTATTGAGATAACTGATAATAAAGCATTAGCTTTAACTCAAACAATTGTTTTAATGGTGGCAATCTCTTATGTAATTGTTGGAGTTGGCCCCAGAACACTTGGTAAACAAAATGCTCTTTCTTGGTCAAAGTCAGCAATAATTACGGCCGATTTGTTATCAAAATTGCTAGGTCCGCTCACTAATTTGTTAATCGCAGTTGGAAATGCAATTACGCCAGGAAAAGGTTTTAAAACTGGTCCATTTTCAACCGAAGCTGAATTTCGTGACTTAGTAGATCAGGCAAGTGAAAGTGGTTTCGTCGAAGAATCTGAGAGAGAGATGATCCATTCAGTTTTTGATCTTGGCGAGACGATGGTCAGAGAGTTAATGGTTCCAAGAACTGAAATGGTTTGGATTGAATCTGGAAAGAATTTAAGGCAGGGATTATCACTTGCACTTAGATCTGGTTTTACGCGAATTCCGGTTATTTTAGAGAATCTAGATAATGTTGTAGGTATTGCTTATGTGAAGGATTTAGCTCGTAGAGTTCATGAAAATCGTGATGCAGAGCAGAATGAAAATGTTGAAGAGCATTTGCGTAAAGCTACGTATGTGCCAGAGACTAAAACTGCAGATGAACTATTAAAACAAATGCAGCGTGATCAGATACATATGGCCATAGTTGTTGATGAGTACGGTGGAACCGCTGGGTTAATAACAATTGAAGATATTTTAGAAGAGATCGTTGGTGAGATTGCTGATGAGTATGATGATGATGAGGCTGAGGAAGTTGAATGGATAAATAAAGAAAAAGCACGCATCTCAGCGAGATTACATGTAGAAGATTTTGCCGAGAAATTTGAAACAAGTTTCACAGCGGAAGAAATCGAAGATGTTGACACTATTGGTGGTTTAATTGCTAAACACCTTGGTCGTGTACCAATTCCTGGTAGCACAATAACTGTCCCTGGCTGGAAACTAACAGCAGAACGACCAGTTGGTAGACGCCACAGAATCGCAACAGTATTAGTAGAAAAAATTGCGGAAGCGAGTCAGGCAACAGATCAGTTGTAAGATGCTCTAGTGCGCATAATCAGATTTTCAGCCCCAGAACAGCTTGGCGTAGGAACTGATCCATTATTTGGAGTTTTAAATGATCAAGATGCAATTTTAGTTTTACGTGGAGATCCAATTTATTCTGGCATAGTTCCAGCAGAGAAAAGTTTAAAGCTAAGTGAAGTTAAATTACTTGCACCAGTTATACCTCGCAGTAAGGTAGTTTGTATTGGTAAAAATTATGCAGATCATGCGGCTGAAATGGACTCAGAAGTTCCAAGTGAACCAATTATATTTATTAAACCAAACACTTCAGTTATTGGGCCCAATGAGATAATTGTTTGGCCAAGAATGAGTGAGCGAATTGATTTTGAAGCAGAGCTTGCAATAGTTATTGGACGTATTTGTAAGGAAGTTCCAGCATCAAAGGCAAAAGATGTGATTTATGGGTACACATTGGCAAACGATGTGACTGCAAGAGATCTTCAAAAGAAGGATGGACAGTGGAGTAGAGCTAAAGGGTTTGACACTTTTTGCCCCCTAGGTCCATGGATTGAAACAGAGTTTGTTCCTGGAGAGCAGAAGATAACTGCCACACTCGATGGTTTGTTAAGCAGTCCTCTATGCTCTCTGAAATGATTTTTAAAGTACCGCAAATTGTTGAGTTTGTAACAAATGTAATGACACTTCTTCCTGGGGATGTGATTCTTACTGGTACACCTGCCGGTATTAGTCCTATGCCAGCAGGAGCTTCAATTTCAGTGGCAATTGAAGGTTTAGGTACTCTTACTAATAAGGTCTCTTCCCGTGGCCAATAAATCTGAAGTACGTGTGCGCTTTGCGCCATCACCTACTGGTGATCTGCATGTCGGCAATATAAGAACGGCATTATTTGATTGGGCCTATGCAAGACATACTGGTGGAAAATTAATTTTTCGAATTGAAGACACGGATAGAGAGCGTGTAACGGATGAATATATTCAGGCCGCAATTCAAAGCTTAAAGTGGCTTGGATTAGATTGGGATGAAGGACCTGAAGTAGGCGGTGAGTATGGACCGTACTTACAATCAGAAAGATTAGAAATTTATAGCCAGTGGTCGAAAAAGTTTTTAGATCAAGGTGATGCTTATTATTGCTATTGCAGCTCTGAAGAGTTAGAAGAGCGTAGGCAACTACAAATGAAAAATAATAAAGCACCTGGGTATGATGGCAAATGTCGAGATTTGTCGACTGAGCAAATTAAACAATATAAAAATGAGGGTCGAAAGCCTGTTGTGCGTATGCGCATGCCAAATGGGGAAACAATATTTACTGATCTAATTCGCGGTGAGGTTAAATTCGAACATGAATTTGTTCCAGACTGTGTCTTAGCTCGTGCCGACGGATCACCACTTTATACACTGGCAGTTGCAGTTGATGATGTTTTAATGAAAATAACGCATGTACTACGGGGGGAGGATTTACTTTCATCTACTCCAAGGCAAATTAGAGTTTATCAAGCCATGGGTCTTACCCCAGAGCAGTATCCAGTATTTGCTCATCTACCATTTGTGATGGGACAAGATAATGCAAAGTTGTCTAAGCGAAATGGTGAGGTATCAATTAATTGGTATCGCGAAAATGGGTATTTACCTGAAGCTATTTGTAACTATTTAGCCCTTCTTGGTTGGTCCCCTGGAGATGATAAAGAAAATATCTCAATGAATGAGTTAGTTCAATTATTCACAATTGAGCGAGTAAATAGCAGTCCAGCTAGATTTGACACGAAAAAACTTGAAGCAATTAACGGCGATAAAATTCGAGAACTTACCCTCGATAAGTTTTTAGAGTGGGCTTTACCATTTTTGATTAAAGAAAAAGTGATTAGTGGAACACCAGAAGAGCTTGCGATAGTTAAATCAGCGCTACCAATAATTCAGGAGCGAATCATTACTTTGGCTGAAATACCTGCGATGCTTAATTTCCTATTTGTTAAAGATTTTGTAGTTGCCCCAGATGAGTTACCAAAAATAAAAGATGAGGGATCTCAACAGGTATTAAAGGTTGCATTAGCAAAAATTGAGCCACTTTCTTCCTGGAATCACACAAGTATTGAAGAGGTGCTGCGCGGTGCGTTAATTGATGAGTTAGGTCTTAAACCAAGAATTGCCTTTAGCGCACTTCGAATTGCAGTAACCGGTTCTCATATTTCACCACCAT
>Ga0114982_1001543_pt1 | contig 10951 bp, 11 predicted proteins | sample Shrwel_input2_FT_FD_87183 | JGI IMG/M metagenome (GOLD analysis project Ga0114982, IMG submission 87183) | Subsurface microbial communities from deep shales in Ohio, USA - Utica-3 well 1 S input2 FT | ecosystem: Environmental > Aquatic > Deep subsurface > Shale gas/oil reservoir > Produced... | reverse complement strand
CATTTATATAGAATATTAAGATTATGTTTATCTCTTATTATGATTTTCAGAACTTACCAGACCCTAAGGCGCAATATGATTTTACTATTGCTCATGGACATTTAATCAATGAACGAACCACTTCCCAATCAAAATATATTCTTTTCGAACTTTTCAGTGGAGCTTATTTATGATATCGCTCATGATAAAATCATTCATATAAACGTTTTTGAAAATAGCTCTTCCCACACAAAGTAAAATCAATTCATAAAAAGTCCTGTTCTATATATATACAACAGGATTAAAAACACAAATGATGAAAAAAAAATCCCGTATCAACGGGGTAAAACAAATATAATATTAAAAAAGAATACAGCAATGAGTCAGCTGAGTTTATTTGATACGGAAGAATTTTATGAATTTCCAAAAGATCTTTTGGAATACAAAGAGAATTTTCTAAGCGAGGAAGAAGCTGACCAGCTAAAAAATAAGCTACTGAAAACAGCACCTTGGGAACAACGCATTCAAAAAATGTATGATAAGATGGTATTGACTCCACGTTTGACAGCTTGGTACGGCAATACAAAATCTTACAGTTCTGAAGAAAATAAAAAACCGACAAATCCTTGGATTCCTGATCTTTTAGCATTAAAGCAGAGAATAGAAAATGAATTTGGCTATCAATTCAATGGTGTTTTACTGAATCTTTATAGAGATCACAATGATTCTGTTGCTTGGCATCGAGATAAAGAAAGCAAATATGGGAAACGACCAATTATTGCTTCAATAAGTCTTGGACAAACAAGAAATTTTGACTTTAGAAAAGTAGATCATCATCAGAACAAATACAGCCTTCCTCTTCCTAATGGATCATTATTAATTATGAAGGGTGATTTACAAGAGCACTGGGAACACAGAATTGCTAAGTCTAGTATTCCAATGAAAGAACGTATTAATTTAACTTTTCGTTTGCGAACTGTATAATCACAATAAAAAGTAACCTAAAGATGCTTTATCTACAATACTCTTTTTATTCTTTAAGAATAGACGACGGTTATTTTTATTATATAACTTTTTAATTTTATATATTTGTCTATAAATTAAAATAACGTCAAGCGTAAGCTATCGTTTTGGTACATAAAGCCGCGAACTTTAAAATGATAACCAAAAATGATAGACTTACGCCCATGCTTATACGGCGTGGGCTAAGTCTTTCTGGTTATCGGGTACTTCGCGGCACCTATGTACGGATTGATATTAGTTCCACGCTTTTTATTAAATAGGCATGATACAAATTTTGACCGTTACAACCCAGCAAGAAGAAGGAGGAGCATTATTTCTAAAAATAATTTTGTTCATCTATTTCATTCCTTCAATGATAGCTTTACTACGCCTTCCAGTTCTAAAGTTTAAATTTCTAGTCGTATTATTAATCAATGTATTCTTTGGATGGACAGTGTATGGTTGGTGGCTTTCATTTATAAAAGCAGTATCTAGCAGCAAAGGATTTTAATGTAAGAATATTAAACAAGCCATTATATGATGATAAAGGTAGTTTTAAAAGTATCAGAAAGCGAAATTAATCATATATTACGCAAGCTCGCAAAACTGGGAATTAACAATATAAAAATTAAAAAGAAACGGAAAAAACTAAATCTTTTTCGTTATAAAAACATGCTTGATGATTAAAATGTCGATAAAAAAAATGTCTCACCTTCATCATCAACAACAGAAACCGCAAAACCATCGATTTTCTTTTGATTGTAGATCGAATGAATTTCATTGGTCAAAGAACTTCTAAATTATTGATTATCCTTCGATATAGAACAGAAAACAATCATACAAACCCAAAAATTGGACATAAACCTTTTCCAATTAGACCTTTAAACTAAGGTTTTTATTACAGCAATTTAAATAAAAAAATGATTGTTGAAAAAATTGTATTTAACTTTTTTAGGTTTACTAGAAAAATCTTATTTGCATATAATTTATTTTTAACAAATAGCTTCAAGGTGAGATGTTTCTGGGATAAAAATATTCTCTACAAGTTATCTGCGAGATAATTTTGGCATCCTCATTTTAATTCATTTTTCTAAGTAGCATCCTTAAAATACATGAAAATATCAGCTATTTTTTGTGTTTGAAATGCATATAAAATTTGAATTTTTCCTTGATAGAAGTGCCTATGATCCACCGTTGTTTGTAAGTAACAAGACATTTTCCATGTTAGAGAGAGTAAGATTTCATCTCATTGGCTATGTCTTTGACCTAGATACAAATAGCTTGGGATTTTATTGTGGAGTAGTAGTATTTGGCATTGATTATTATTCAATAAAAATATAATGAACTGTCAACAAAGTAAAACTCTAAAGTCAAGAGGCTTCGAGGAGCGGGGGTTATACTTTTATGCATTTGCAATTAGTTTCTTACTTACATAAAAAAACTTTCAGCTAACCTATATAACTCTAATAAATAAGAGGTTAACAGGGTTGAAATCTACTTTTTTGATCTACTATTTACAATATTAATTCTTGTTGAAATGCCAATTTTAAACTTTGATAGCTTATTTTTATTATCATCACTTGAATCAACGTTAAAAACGTCGGCATAATCTAAAGTTAAACCTGCAATTGGATTAAATGCATTTTGGTTTTTTAGAAAAAATATCCCAAATCCAAATTTAGTTTTAGGTTTTAAATATTTAGAAATATCAGTTCTACTATACCCTAAAAATGCCAAGTTTTGAAAATTTTGAGGCACGAAATATAAATCTAAGTTTAGCGGATAAACTGTGCTTTCTTTATATGAGCCGTTATACACTGTCTGCTTTATAACAATTTTTCTTGTTGTTCCGGTTTCATTATCTATAATTGTCTTCGTATCTTCCTGAGAACTTTCAGTAAGGTCTTCAAAATTGTTACTCTGTTTGATGCCAATTGTTGCTCCTGCAAGTATAGTATTGTTTAAGATTCTGGCATTCCAATAATTTAATCCTACATTCATATCTACGCCTGTAAAATTTATTTTCTCAACTTGTTTTGAAAATAGGGAATCTGGGCGAAAATATTTAAAAGAGGATCCTGTAAATCCACCACTTGCTATTAACCACAAGTCAGATGCAGGTCGGGTTTTATTATCCATTATTTCCTGAATTTCCTCTTTAGTTTTGCTATTAGCTAATAAGCTAGGCCAATCTGTCTTATTTTTAAAAATTCTAAAACCAACTCTGACATTTGCATCACCGCCAGATACAATATTTCCGGTAGAAAAAAGATTGGCTACACTATTTTTGATTTCCCCAGAACCAGAGATACCTACGAAATAATCCGTGAAATTTTCCGATACAAAGTAACTGTAATAATTTAGCTCTACCTTTTTTTCAAGTGTTGTAAACTTTATCATGCCTAAGCTAAAAGGAATTTCTTCAATTTTCGATTTGTTTTCACTGTCTTCCTTTTTAGTTTCCTTAAACCCTGGATTTAAAGGAATAGAAGAAGTTCCTCCGCCATTGATTATGTTTTGTGATAGTAAGTAATGTGGACAGATAGAAAGTATTATAATTACGATAATTTTATATTGATATTGCCTGATTAAATTGTCCATATCCGTTTTTGTTAAATGGTTTATATAAGTTAAAAGTGCCTTTAAAAACTCCGTCAATGGTTATACTCATTACAGAGTTACTTGCAGGGTTACCGATTGCAATAATCAAAATATCTAAATCACCATCATTGTCAATAGGAAAGTCACTTAGTTTAGCCACCCAATCACCATTTAAAAATCTGAAATGTGTTTGTGGGTTAAGGTTTTTGTTTTCTAACAGCAAATAGTCAATTCGATGTGAGGTGCTTTCAATTTTAATTTCAATAGTTGCCTTTTTCATGGTTGTTTATTTTAGGTATTGATTGTTATTAGATGCGACTAAAATTTTGGATAAAAATATATTTATTTTTTTATTAGGTAAATTACACAAAAGGGTGATTTTAGCAGCAAAGTCAATTATTTATGGATTCCCGTAATTGTGAAACATAATTTTTCAATACATTTGAAAAAACTGTTATAAAAACGAATAATCAATGGAAGAAGGGTTTAAATTACTTGCTATCAGGCCACAGGCAAATTGTGAAAAGAGATTCCTCAAAAATTTAAAAAAGGGAATGATTTATAAATTCTACAATGATTATTCTTATTATAATAGAAGTGGTTTAGAAATTGAAGATTCTAATAATGAAATAAATGAGATTGTATATAATTCTACCACTCTTGATAATCTTTACAGTAAAAGTCCTAATTATGGACATAATGTCAACATAAATGTTTCAGCTGTCGTTGGAAAAAATGGAGCCGGAAAAAGCTCTCTTTTAGAGCTTCTTTACATAACATGTTATGTAGTAGCGGCTAAAGCAAGTATCATTACAGGTGTTGATTCGATGAGAGATGAAATCATTAAGCTAGAGTCAAAAAAAAAGATTTTAGAACAAGAAAAGAATGATTTATTCAATCAGATAGATGAAATTCAAAAAGTTTATGATGACTTAGATGTAGAGATAATATATGAGATTGATAACAGAATAAGGATCTTGAAGTTGGATAATGGTGAGATCTCAGTAAGTCTCTTTAGTAACGCTAATAAATCACATTTTTCCAGAGAATTACAAATTCATGATAAAAGCCAAATTCTTTCTTTTCTGAAGTATTTTTTTTATACCATTTCAATCAACTATTCACAATATGGATTGAATGAAAACTCTCTGGGAATTTGGGCAAGATATCTGTTTCATAAGAATGATGCATATCAAACTCCCCTTGTAGTTAATCCTTACAGAGATGAAGGTAATATTGATGTTAACAATGAACTACATTTATCCCAGACGAGATTCATAACAAATTATATCCTTACTGACAATATTAAAACAGGTAATAATAAAACATTGAAATCTGTAGAATTTAGGTTAAATAAGCAAAAATTTATTAATGAATTTGGGCAGTTTCTATTTAGAAATAATCTTGATGAATTAGGATTTGCCGAAATTGTTTATAATTCTATTTACAATATAAGAGCTAATGGTAACATGATTTTTCATAGAGATCACGACGTGAATTTTTTGGGAGTTCAAGCAAACTATCTTTACGTTAAAATCATTAAAATAAGAGATCAATATTATAAAGATTTCAGGCTTGGATCAAGTAAGAATATTAGTTTAAAATTAATACTCAAATTTCTGAATATCTTATCGTCTGATAACAGCCACATAACTTTAAAATTAAGACAGACGCTTAATAATATCAGATTTAATATTTTAAGTGACGACTATAGCGGAAAGTGGGAAGTTGATAAATATAGTATAGATTTCACTCGCTTAAGATCAAAAATAGTAAATATAAAAAAATATAATAGTTATGTAGAATATGAGGAATTAATTCCTATAGCTTGCTTTACACCTACTGTTTTTGTTTTAAATGATGATAAGAGAAGGGATTCTGTCAGTGAAATGACAACCTTAAGTTCCGGCGAGCAACATCAGATACATACTATTCAATCTATTTTATACCATATTCTGAACTTAGATTCAGTTCATAAAAGTAATAAGAAGAATATTAAATATAAAAATGTAAACATTATTTTTGATGAGATTGAACTTTATTTTCATCCTGAGTTCCAACGTACATTCCTATATGAACTTCTAAAATCTTTAAAATCTTTACCGCTCAAAAATATAAAAAATATAAATATTTTATTCTGCACGCACTCTCCATTTATATTGTCAGATATAACAAAACAAGCTACATTAAAATTAAATAACGGAGAAGCTCAAACTTATATCGATACTTCTGATAACAGTTACGGAAATAATATTCATGATTTATTAAAAGAAGATTTTTACTTAGCTAAAGGTTTCATGGGCGAATACTCCCGGAGAAAGACAAAATCACTAATTTATTTTTTAGATGGAAATAAGGATATTGATGATGAAATTAATTTTAATATAAATGAATATTTTTGGAAAGATGATGATAATACTCTAAAATATATTGAAACCATCGGTGAACCGTTGCTTAGAGAAACTTTACGTGAAATGTATTTTAAAAGTAAAAAAAGTAAAATCATGATTGATAGAGAAATCGAAAGATTGGAAAAATTAAAAAAAGAATTAGAATGATTTCGATAAACAGAAGATTAGTTGATGCCAAAATTCTCGATAATATTCTCGATATAAATGCTGAAAACCAAAAAGTTTTTGAAAGACTGGAGTTATTTAAATCTGCAAATAGAGAATTAGATGCCGAAGCTCTAAATTATATTGATAAAGTTATTGATGAGTTTAAGTCAATAAACTTTATTTCTATGTCGCTAAAAGAATTGGAAAAAATTAAAGATGATATAGGTAAAGTTCCTACAATTAAAACACAGTTCAACGGACGAGATAAAATAACGTCTTTGAAAGATGAAATTCTTCATATATTCGATTATGATGGTAAAAGGAGTAAATTTTATCCTAAACATTTTTCGGAATTAGGCATTAAAGCTTGTGTCTATTGCAATTCACAATTAACTGTCGTGATAGATGAAAGTTTAAATCCAGATAGTGGCGAAGTTAAATATACCGCAAAGTTTCAATTAGATCATTTTTATCCTAAAGGAAAATACCCTCATCTTAGTATTGCGCTTTTCAATCTTTATCCGGTTTGCTCAACCTGCAATCAAACTAAAAGCACTAACGAAAATGTTGATTTTAAATTATATGCAGATAAAGTTATAAAGAGTGAATTTTCATTCAAATTAGATAGTAAATCGAAAGCATTATTTCTATTATCCCGAGATAGTGCCAATTTAAAAATAACTTTCGAAAATGAATTTGAAGAAAATTACATTGATGTTTTCAAGATAAATGAAATATATAAAACACAACTTGATATTGCAGAAGAGACTATTCTTAAAAGTTTGGTTTATAATCAATCATATCGGGATGTTTTAAAAAATCAATATTTAAAACATAGAATTAATGACAGTTTGATCAAAAGATTCATTTTGGGAAATTACACAGAACAGAGCGAAATACACAAACGACCCAACGCCAAATTTATGCAAGATATTGGTAAAGAGGTTGGATTAATATAAAATTTTCATATTCATAAAATATACAGTATATTCACTAGATTGATGAATTGTAAATTTTCCTATTTTTGCATATTATGGATAAACATACTAAAGAAGTAAGAAGCTTTAATATGAGTCAGGTAAAGTCTAAAGATACAAAACCTGAAATCTTAGTGAGAAAGTTTTTGTTTTCGAAAGGTTTAAGGTTTAGACTTTACGATAAAAAACTTTCTGGTAAACCAGATATTGTTTTGCCGAAATATAAAACAGTCGTATTCATACAGGGGTGTTTTTGGCATGGACATAAGAATTGTAAATATGCGTCAATACCAAAAACGAGAACGGAATTTTGGTTAAACAAAATTGAAGGAAACATAAAGCGAGATAAGTCAAACATTGAAAAATTAATTGATGAAGATTGGAATGTTTTGCAAGTTTTCACGTGTGAATTAAAAAAAGATAAGAGAGAACAAACATTGAATAATGTTTTGAAAAATATAAGAAGTCAATTTAATAGTTGATTTATATTATGGCGAATAAATATAATAAAAATAAAGAAAAAGAGCATCAATTAAAAGCGGTTGATTTTTTCTGTTCTGGAGGCGGGATGAGTTTCGGAATGCAAAGTTCTGGAATTGAAATACTTGCAGGAATTGATTTTGATGAAAATTGTAAGGAAACATACGAAGCAAATATAGGTAAGGATAAATTTATTTTTGAGGACGTTTTTGAATTGAAAGAAGAAGAGCTTGAAAAAAAATTAAATTTAAAACGCAATGATGATAATTTATTATTAATAGGTTGCAGTCCTTGCCAGTTTTGGAGTATGATTCCAACGTCAAAAATTAAATCTGAAAAATCAAAGGATTTACTTATCGAATTCAGACGCTTTGCTGAGTATTTTACTCCTGGTTATATTGTTGTAGAAAATGTCCCTGGAGTTCATAGAAGAAAGGAAGAAAGTGGCTTAAATGATTTTATTAGTTGGTTAGAGCAAAATAATTATACCGTACATGCAAATATTCATGAGGTTAGCAATTATGGAGTTCCTCAACATCGTAAGCGATTTACATTAATCGCTAATCGGATTACTAACGCGGTTATTGAACCTGAAAAATACATCGGAGATAAAATAACAGTGCGTGATGTATTAGGAGAACATAATGGATTTCCTAAAGTTCAACATGGGGCCAGAGACAAAACAGATTTTTTACATAGTGTTTCTAAATTAAGTGAAATTAGTTTGAAGCGTTTAGCTATTACTCCTAAAAATGGAGGCGATAGATTGGCTTATGTTTATAATAAAGAATTGGCTCCTCCATGCCATTATAAAAAACTTAATGGATTCAGGGATATTTATGGAAGGATGTGGTGGGACAGACCCTCTCCTACCATAACCACTAAATTTTTTAGTGTGTCAAACGGGAGATTTTCACACCCTGATGAAGATAGAGCAATTTCATTAAGAGAAGGGGCAACATTACAATCTTTTCCTAAAAATTATAAATTTATAGGAAACAATACAGCAAACATCGCTAGAATGATTGGTAATGCAGTACCTCCAACTTATGCTAAAGCTATCGGAAAAGCTATACTACAAAATCACACCAATGCAATTTAGAACAAAAGCAAGAGCAGTAGATTTATTAGGAAAAGGACAAATTGCTGATTTACCAACAGCAATAACTGAGTTGTGGAAAAATGGTTATGATGCTTATGCAGATAACCTAAAAGCTGAGTTGTTTAAAGAGGGATATAACGGACTCACAAAATCTTACTTCACAATTTCTGATGACGGAAAAGGGATGTCTGGTTCAGATATTTTAGACAAATGGTTGGTTTTGGGTACAGATTCAAAGTCAAGAGCAAAGTTAGATGAAGAATCGGAAGATACTTTATGGAAAAGACCTCGTATAAAAGCAGGAGAGAAAGGTATTGGTCGTTTATCTGTTGCTTATTTAGGTAATCCAATGTTAATGTTAACAAAGAAAATTGGATATCCGTTACAAGCTTTATATTTTGATTGGCGTTTATTAGAAAATTACAACTTATTTTTAGATGATATTAATATTCCATTAAAATCCGTAGATAACTTAGATTCTTTAACATCTATATTTTTAGATTTAAAGAAAGATTTCTTGTCAAATTTTGATAAAGAATTCGACTTAGACGATAAGCCAATTTGGGAAGGTAAACAGACTAACTTAAAATCTGAAATTTTAACTGAAACAAACGAAACATTATTAGAAGATCCAATCTTTGATTATATTTTTTCTTTTTTCAATTCTGAAGATTCTCACGGAACATTGTTTTTAACTTTCAATCCAATTAGTCAAATTATATCGCTGTCAGAAAAAGAAGAAGATGATGATTTAGATGACAGAAAATCTATTATTTCAAGTTTAACTGGTTTCACTAACCCTTTTAAGGACAACTCTATTGAGATCGAGACTGCTTTTAATATTTATAAAGACTCAGAAGTATTTGATTTATTAAAGTCACAAGGAGAATTTTTTAATAAATCCGACTTTAAGTTAGCAGATGTTTATATAAATGGAAAGTTTGATGGATATGGTAGTTTCACTGGAAAGGTAAGGATGTATGATGAAGAAATTGAATATTCATATACAAATCCAAGAAAGAAAGATAGTCGTTCGATTTATGGTGAAATTCCATTAGAATTAGGCTATTCTCAAGGTATTAGAAAAGAATCTATACAGGACGAATTTTCTTTTGAAAAAATTCGTAATAAAGTAGAAAACTATGGAGGTCTTTATATTTATAGAGATGATTTTAGAGTCCTACCATACGGAAGGGAAAATGCAGATTTTTTAAATTTTGATAAAAGAAGAAACTTAAGGGCTGGGGATTATTATTTTTCATACAGAAGAATGTTTGGATATTTAGATCTTACAAGAGAAAGAAATGAAAATTTAAAAGATAAATCAAGTCGTGAAGGCTTAATCAATAATGCGCAGTATCGTGCATTTGCAAATGATGCGATTGGTTTTTTTGTAACATTAGCTAAAGATTATTTTAAAACTGAACCAAAATTCACGTTGTTCAGAGATAAACAAAAGGAAATTAGAGACCAAAACGAATCTTTAGAGGCTGATAAAGCTAGAGAAAAGGCAGAAAAAAGTGCTTTCACAAAATTACTGAACGAATATCCCAAAAAAATAGATGAACATCAGTCAAAATATGAATATCTATTAAATCAGTTAGATGAAAAATTAAATCAAATTAATGTTGGTTATTCAGAAGTTGAAGAAATATTAGATGAACTTCAAAAGATGGATTTGGAATTTAAAACACTAATTCCAAAAGTTCCCAAACATTATAAGCCTACAGAAACTCAAAAAGAACGTTTATTTAAATTTGAAGATAAATTAAATAACTACATTGAAGTCGTAAGTCCAAAAAGGGATGAATTAAATAAGAAAGCTCAAGATAAATTGGAGATTCGAGATTTAAAAATTGATTTCACTAAAAAATACAATAGTTATATTTCTTCTTTAGAGAAAGCAATAACTGAAAATAGACAGCAACTTGATGAAAAGTTTAACTCATTATCAAAAGATTATAGAGAAAGGGGTAAACGAATAATCGATTCACTTTCTGAAAATAAAGAAAAAATAGTTAGTGCGGTAGTTTCCAAAGAACAAGTCAGTCAATTTACTGAGGAAATTGAAAAGAAGTATAATAGCTTATTTGAAGAAACTGAAAAAACATTGTTTCCATTAGTAAATCATATAAAAAGGTTGACATTTGATATTAATCAAGAAGAAGTAGAAGGTGCTTATAAAGCACAATATGATCAAATGAAATATCAATGGGAGCAAACCAGAGATACTGCTCAATTGGGTATTGCTG
>Ga0114982_1001542_pt1 | contig 10958 bp, 15 predicted proteins | sample Shrwel_input2_FT_FD_87183 | JGI IMG/M metagenome (GOLD analysis project Ga0114982, IMG submission 87183) | Subsurface microbial communities from deep shales in Ohio, USA - Utica-3 well 1 S input2 FT | ecosystem: Environmental > Aquatic > Deep subsurface > Shale gas/oil reservoir > Produced... | reverse complement strand
GGTTGGGCAGTTCGTCACTGCCCCTTTTTTCATCTTGTTTTTTCACAGCAAAAAACTCCTTGCACCCAAACTGCAAGATTGTCTATCTCTAATGCCCACTTGGAACTACGTTTAGGCCCTCAAATTCTAGCCTACATTAAAGTACATATTACCTCACCCCCACTTAGGAACGCGGATGATGAGAGTTTTTTGCTGTGAAAAAACAAGATGAAAAAAGGGGCAGTGACGAACTGCCCAACCTTATTAAAGGTGTTAGCGTTAACTTACTTTTTTGTTTGGTAGTATCTTTTTACCAATGACATGAATAACCATGAAGAAAACCCGTTTTTGTCGGAACTTGTTTTTTCCTTTGCTGTCCTTAATGGGAGCAAATTTGCGGGTGTTAGGTCGTTTTCATTAAACTTTACAAAGGATGAATAAAAACCCCTATCAAATTGCAGGCTATACCTTTTCGCAAAACTGAATGTCCTTATTTCCTCTTTGACTGCCTTGTTTGTATCTATCTTAGCGCCGTTCAAAATTTTGCCGGTTACTGATAAGTAAATAATTTTCTCAGTTTTCTTTGTGGCTGTCTTGCTTGTGACTACTGCATTTTTGCCCTTGCTTGTGGCTGTCTTGTTTGCAGTTGCTGTCTTGTTTGTTGTTGCTGTCTTGCTCATAAAATTGAAGTTTAAAAAATGAATGAATGAATATAAAAAAAATATGTATGTAATGTGTACAATTAATGTAGTAAGAAAATGAGCGCCAATATGTCAAAGAAACAAGGTGAGGAAAAAAAGGCATTGCGCCGTATCAGTACTGCATGGCATTGCGCCATGTGGTCAGTACCTATTTTTAACCCGTAAGGATAAGCAGTAAATTAAGGGCATACCTTTGCCATTACGCCGAAGCGCTTTACTGACTACCTTACTTTGAAAGAACTAAGCAAATGAATGCCGTACAGCAAAGATAAGCATAATATTTATTCTTTTATGCATATTTACCAGTTTCGCTACTATTTATTTACGAAAACGTTTTCGTAAATTTATTTGGCTATGTTGTATTAATTGTGTATTGATAGCGTTACAATTTATTGTGTAATTAATACACATTAAGCAGGGTTTTTTTCTTGCTAAGGAAATTGGGATAGGTTGCTAAGATTTTTAGTAGGTCAGGGGAACGTCCTTGTCGTGTACAAAGTACACAAAGTAAATATCCCATTACAAACAGTCTATTAATTTTGTAGACTATTTTTATTGTGTATTTTTTACGCAAAGGGGTACTGGGTTAGGGAAAGCGGTTTCTCCAAAGAAGGCTGATGGAAAAAAAATATAGGGGTCCCTTTCGACATTACACACCTTATTCATTATTTCCTTACGACATTACATACCTATTTTACAAAATATACCCAACCCACTTTACAGATTATATACTACGTAGGAGGTGTTTAATATATATAAGAAGGAAACCTCATAACTAGTTGAAAATCAATACTAGTATTCCTTAATGGCGGAATAAAATTTGGATATATTGGAAAAACGGATATATTTGGGGTATGAAATACGAATCATACTTAGACAGTCCATACAGATATCTTAACATAGGAGAGAAGGCATATGTCACTAAGAGTGGTGAGGAAATAACTACCAATCTTAACACGGGGGAGATGTTTGTGATGAAGAGAATCTCAGGCAATAAGATTATTATGCACGACTCTCGTGTGTACACCAAACTGTTCCAAGAATCTATACACCAATTATGCAGTATGGGTTCAGGTGCACTTAAGGTAATGTTGTACGCAATGGCTACAGTTAAGCCATTATCAGAGACTGTTGTGTTAAATGGACCTGATGTTATGGTATTCTGCGGAATTGGGAAGAGTAGTTTCTATGACAGCATAACAGAGCTGTTGGATAAGAAGATTTTGTGTAAGAAGCTAGGTAGTAGTATAGAGTTCTGGTATGACCCTAATGTGTTCTTCAATGGTAACAGAATTAGGATGGTATCAAAAAGTAGTATTTCTAGTCTAAATTTGGGGGATGAAATATGATATACCCCATGAATTCAAACAGTTTGTTGCTAATGTAAGGAGGAGGTGTAAGGCCAATAGGATAGAGCTTGTCCTGTCTCCTTCAAGGAATGTAGTCATAACTGACAGCTTCTCTACAGACTGTTCGGGGTATTTTGATGATGTAAATAAAACGCTAGTGGTGGCCTGCGGGAAACCATTTGAAGAATGGATAGAGATACTCGTGCACGAGTACTCACATATGCAGCAGTGGCTCAGTGACGAAAGGTGGTCTCACTGGACTGATTGCTGTCTTGATTTATGGTCTTGGTTAGATGGGGAAAAGGTAATGAACACCCAACAGCTCACTAATGTAATTGATGGGATGATTGAGCTTGAGAGGGACTGTGAGGTTAGAGCATTAGAGAACATCAGTCACTGGAAGTTACCTATAAATAAGTCAAGGTACGGGAGAAAGGCTAACCTATACCTGTACAGCTACAGGGCAATGCCCATAATGAAGAAGTTCCCTACGGGGCTGTACGACAACAAGGAGTTAATAAAGATGTGTCCTACACGTATTAAGAAAAACTATAATGTGATACCCCAAGAGGTGCTAGATCTGATAGTAAAAACTTACACATAAGTTTCTTATTTTTGTTATAAATAACGTAAATATGAAAAAATCAATCAAAGAGTACGGAGGCAAAGAAGTTTACCCATCTAAAGCAGCCAAAGCAAAGCACGAAAAAAAGGAAGGAAGTAAGATGGAAGCTAAGGAGAAGTTCCTGAAGATGATTAACGCAAAGAAGAAAAAGAAGTAATTGGAAGGAAACGTATCTATATCACCCATTAACAGACAGTTCATTGCATCGCAAGGAATTATCAAGGGAGTGGGAAGTAAATTGTCAAATCGCAAAAAATCAAATAAAGAAATGAAACAACAACCTAAGCAACAGATGAAGCAGCAACCTAAGCAGCAGCCAAAGGCCAAGCCTCAGCCTAAACCACAAAGCTATGGTGCTACAAAAGAAGATAGTGCTTTTTCAAAAAGGTCTGGAATCCCATTGTCAGAAGTAATGGCTCAGGGTGGAGTTACTCCTAGTTCTGTAATCAAAGAGATTCAAAAGCAAGGAGCATATACAGTTAGGATTAAACCTTCTGGATTATATAAAAAAACAACTAAAAAGAAATAATATGCCACAGCCTAAAAAACCAGCAGTAAAGTCTGCTAAACCAGTAGCCAAAAAGGCTGCACAAAAAGCTGACAACACTAGGATTTCTAAAGTAATTAAACAGCCTGGTGTTGGTCCTAACTATTCAGAATTTAATAAGCCAGGTACGTTTAAGGCGTCTAATCCTAATGCTCAAGATACTGCAGATTATAAAGCTGGATATAGGAAGGGTGTTTCAAACGCTAGAAGCGGAAAGTTGATAGCTCCTGATAAAAAAGGAAATCCTACACAGGTATGGTATGGTTTTAGAAACCAAAGTGGAATACCACTAGCTCCAGGTAGAGTTGAAACTGCTAGATTTGCAGAGGGTAGGTTTGAGGGCGAAAAAAGAGGTAAAAAGAAATAAGCAATGGCAAAGGCAAAAGGCTCATCCGATAAGGTTAAGGTAACGTTTGGTAAAAGAAAGAAGGGTGGAGCCCAGAAGTCTTTTAACAAGCACGATAGGAAGGACAGGAAATATAGGATGAGATGAGTACTGCTGTAAAAAAAAATCCGGGATTATGGAAAAGAATAGTTGCGAATGTAAAGGCTGGCTCGAAAGGCGGAGATGCAAGCGAGTGGTCTGCGAGAAAAGCTCAATTAGCGGTAGCCTTGTACAAAAAATCTGGTGGTGGATATCAAGGAAAGAAGTCAAGCTCAAATTCGTTGTCGAAATGGACGAAAGAAAAATGGAAGACCTCTTCTGGGAAACCCTCGGATGGGATGCGTCGATATTTGCCGGAGAAGGCGTGGAAGTCGTTGAGCCCAAGCCAAAGAAAATCAACAAACCAAGCAAAAGCGCAGGGAAACCTGAAAGGCCAACAGTTCGTAAATCAGCCAAAAAAGATAGCGGAAAAAGTAAAAGAGTTTAGATAATGAAACCTAAGTTGTCTGATATAGTTAAAGTGTTAAGGCAGAAGGCTAATACTTCTGATACTCTTTTTGTATCTGACCCAAAGGATAAAAGACTTAAATCGTATCAAGATAGTTTAAAGTTGAACAATCTTTCTTTAAAAATAGCTAATCGGCCAAATGGTGATATAAGTTATGGAAGAAAGCCAGAAGGTAAGTTTAGTAAAACTCTTCCTGCTGAAGAATTTATGAAATACTTATATCCAGTTACTCCTGATGAAATAGCAATGAGTAAACTTAGTAATAAATCTAAAATATTACCTACAAGATATTATCCGGGAGAAAGTGGTGGCGTACACTTTAAAAAGCCTGTACAGCCCGTAAAGTATAAGAAGTCGGAACCAAAGAAAGAAGAACCTACAAAGAAGAAGGAAAGTAAGCCTGTAGAGAAAAAGCAAAACGTATATGAGGGTAGTCCGGTTTACTCACCAGGTGCAGGAAGCGGTATGCCAAGTGCATTAGTAGGATTTAGGAGTAAGAGTGGAGATACCACATATATCAAGCCTGAAGACTATGAAAGGTTTGCTGTTCCTAAATATGGTAAAGCATTTATTGAAAGCAAAAGCAAGAAGAAATGATAGACTATAGAGGTGAGAAATTCAGCGGGTACAACAAGCCAAAGGATGCATCTGATGGCGTACACAAAAAAGTTGTACTAGCCAAAGAGGGTGATAAGGTAAAGCTTATACGCTTTGGTGCAAAGGGATACTCATCTAACTATTCCCCTGAAGCTAGAGAACAATATAGGAAAAGGCACGCCAAAGAAGCAAATTCTTCAAAATTATCTGCTGGTTGGTGGGCTTATCACTATCTTTGGAGTAAGAGTTCACAAGTGTACAGAAGCGGAAAGTCTTCCGGCAAGGGTGAGCGATTCAAATAAACCAAACCATATATGGAGCATCTTTACAACACAATCAAACCTGTTGGCAAGAGGGTAGTTATTGCTGTTCGTTCCGGTGAGAAAGACTCACATAAAGTAATTAGGGAAGACGGAACTGAAGTTGAGCTATTCGTAAATACTAACTTCTCTTGGGATGGCAAGATTGCCAACCATACACAGGGTACACTTCTAACAGATTTCAAGAACCTTAAAGCTGGAACAAATGTACTGTTCAACCACAACTCAATCACAGATGAGTATAAGCTGGATATCGAGCCAGATAACCTTACCTCAGTTTATGCCATTGACGCACATATGTTACACTTTGGTGTAAAGGACGACCAGGTTATTTGCATAGATGGATTTATGTTGGCTGAGAGGATGTATGAAGAAGAAGAGAAGTTCGGAAGCATTATCCTAGCCGACAAGAAGAAGAAAGACTGCATGCTAAAGATTTTAGCAAAACCAGAAAGCGTAACCGACTTTGAAGTAGGAGATGTTGCGATAGTGTACAAATACTCCGACTACGAAATGACGCATAATATAGGCGGTAAGAGAACTACACTTATTAGACTGAAATATACAGACTGTATAGGAAAATGGGAAAACTAGAAGACAAGATAGCACTATACGAATCCGATGGAATCGTTGGTGCTTACTATGCGCTAAATAGGAAGCTTAATGAGATTACATCATTGCTAAATAACAATGACCTTTCTGAGCTTGACCTATCCGATAAGGATAACGGATCATGGGAAAGAGTAATGAAGTTGTTTAATAGTGTTGGGGATATCAATGAAGTACTGAAGAAGTTAAGAGTAGACAACCAGCTATCTGGAGACGAGGAAAAAGATAAGTCTAGAAGGAAGCCCATCATAGAAGAACTATTCAAATGAGGAAAAGAATAAAGCTTTCTGATGACAAGGAGGTTATATATAAAGCCTACCAAGATGCTCTATCTGATTTGAGGGTAGAAAAGTTTAGAAGTAGAAAACATATTGAGGACAAGAAGGAGATACGGAAGGAGAAGAATAAGAAAATAAACACCATGTCTTATAAACACTTCCGAATGACGCAAGTACTTTGGGGTGTGAATAAAAGGATAGAGAAGCTAAAGAGAAGGCACTCTGTTCACCAAGCTAAGGGAAGAAGGGATGGGTATAAGAAAGCTGTAGCTAGGATGGATAAACCTAACTTTAAAACAGACAACCCAGCTAGGTTCATAGGAATGCTAGGTATACTAACAGATGCAATGAATCTGACAATTAATGAATGCGCATTCCTTATGTGGGCTAACAGGTATGACTACTTTGTGAAGTCTGATTTTGTTAGGGACATGGAAGGCACAAGTATACCTTACTACTCTTGCGTAAGTAGATTAAAGGAAAAGGGAATGGTAGTAAAGATGGAAGAGGTTAAAGAATACGGGAGATTTAAGTTTTGCTTAAACGCAATAGGTAAAATGAATGCGTCTAAAATAGATAAGTTTGTAAAGAAGATAAATTGAAGCAGACATATAACATATACGGAATAGATTACGAGTGCCCAGATACTCCATCTGTAATAGACGGTTCTCGATTCGCAAACTGCGAACAGTACTTTAGGAGAACTGAAGTACCTGTCTCATTTGAGGAGCTAGAGTTTGATGAAGATGGGAACGCGGTATATGACGATGACCATATTGACTTTATAACCAAAGAAGTTGATAAGATAAAGAATGGATACTGGTTTATGAATGACGGTGAGCCTACATACATAAATGGACTCCACTACTTCTATCTAAACTATTGGACGCTAGAGAATGGTGATATGCCAGACTACAGGGATGTTGATAGAAGGTATTTCTATTTCCAAGAATACTGTGAATCCGATACTCAATGCTACGGAATTATACGAATAAAGAAACGTAGGGAGGGTGCTACATCTCAAGCTACGTGCTATCTTGTATGGAAGGCTATAACCCAAAAGAAGTCATTCTGTGGGATAATATCCAAAACAGGTAAGGATGCCTCTGATGCATTTATATACATGGTAATGAATGGGTATAGGAATCTACCAGTATTCCTAAAGCCAAGGGTTGAGGACGAAGACACAAAAACGGAGTTGGTATTTAGAAAGAAGAAGGATAAGAGGAAAGCTAGGGTTAGAGACAAGGGACAAATCTATGATAGCGATATTGGTCTTGAGTCAAAGATAAACTTTAAGAATACCGCACTTAACTCATACGACTCAGGAAGGGTTAGCGCACTTCTTATGGATGAGGCTGGAAAGTGGCCAAAGGAAGTAGCTGTAAACCAATACTGGCCTATCGTTAAAAAGACCCTCACTAGAGGTGCTATCAAGGTAGGATTCTGCCTTATCCCATCCACAGCGAATGATGCAAAGAGTGGTGGTGAGCCATACAAGATGTTATTTGAACAGTCTAATCAGTTCAAAGACCCATATACAGCAACTGGATTATATAGATACTTCTGTCCTGCATATGACGGATACGAGGGTTTTATAGATAGGCATGGCAAGTCAATAATAGACGCACCTACAGAAGAGCAAGCAAAATACATCAAGCAGAGATATGGATTAAAGATAGTGTCAGGAGCAAAAGACTATCTTCTGAAACAACGCCAATTGCTTTCAGACGACAAGAAGGCGCTATCTGAGGAAATAAGGATGAACCCGTTTGACGAGAACGAGGCATTCATGATTGACCAAAGGAAGTGCTACTTTAATGCAGAAAAGATATACAACCAGATTGACCTTCTGAAAGAGGAGAGGATTCCAATTAGGAAGGTTCGATTGATATGGAAGGATGATAGGACTGTGGATTGGGTCGATGATAAGGATGGCCCTTGGAAGGTATACAAGTTCCCCCCAAATGGAGAAGCTAATAAAGTTCTAGAATCAGATGGCGTAAAAATACCTGGTAATACGCATAAATACGTATCCGGTATTGACCCTTTTAAGTCATCTGTAATATCGGGTAAGGGTTCAATGGGTGCTTGTTTTGTATTTGAAAGACTAGACATGAGCGACCCAAGCAATACCTGTATGCCGATTGCGGAGTATATAGATAGGCCTAGGCTGAAGTCTATGTTCCATGATGAGATGCTAAAGGCTTCAATATATTGGGGGTACAAGGCATGTTACGAGAATGACGTAGGTGATGACTTTGTAGACTACTTCAGCAATAAGGGGTTCAAGGGGTATCTTATGAAAACTCCAGAATCTGCAATAGACAAGAACAGGAAAAGGAGTGTTTCTAAGTTTGGTGTTACTTCTGGGGATGCATTTGCTTTGGCTAGGCAGTTAGATACCTGCATAACCTATATAGAGAACCATTGTGAGAAGATAGTCTTTGGTGAGTTACTGGAAGAGTTGCTTCAGTATGACCACGAGCACAGAACCATTTATGATAGAAGTGTGGCATTTATGATAAGTTTACTTTCTGGCGTATCTTTAGAAAGCAAGAGGCAGGATAAGGTGTCTACCTCCATTCCTATCAGAACGTTTAAACTAACAACATAATTTGTACTTTTGCTTTAGATTATGGCAAATACTAACAAGGAAATATTGAATTTCCACCTCGGAACAATTAAGTCCAAAAGGGATGAGAAGGAAGGATTGAAAATATCCAAGTACCTTGAAAGGGCTTTTAATAGTGGATACTTTAGTAAGCGAAACAAGAAATTCGACAAGAATAGGAAGTTTGCTAGAGGCAGACAACCTATGGCCGAGTTCCTAGATTTGCTTAACGTAGACGGTAAAGAGGCATTCGTAAACCTTGACATGAAGGCTCCTGCCATAGCGCCAAAGTTCATACAGGTTATGATTGGAGGTTTTATGAAAAGGGAAGAGAAGGTTAGGGTTTCAGCCATAGACCCTATTTCTACAAATAAGAAGAAGTACGAAAGAGAGGAAGCTGAGTTTAGGATGAACTTTGGTGATGAGATAAAGGGCATTGAAGAGCAGGCTGGATTAAAGCTTATACCAGATAACGCATATACTCCAGAAGACTACGAGGAACTGGATTTATTCTTTGGAGGACAATACCAGCTTCCGGAAGAGATTATGTTTGAAAAGGGAATAACTGCTGTATTGGATACTAGTGGATGGGATGTGATAAAGAGAAAGCTGTTGGAAGACATGATTGAGGTAGGCCTAGCCTGCACAAAGGTGTCTTCGTCTAGGGATGGCAAGATTACTGTAAGAAGAGTTATCCCTGAGAATCTAATTTATTCCTATTCCGACTATGACGACTTTAGGGATATGTCATTTATCGGAGAGGTTATATCAATGAAGATATCTGATCTTAGGGAGATGTATCCAAATATTGAAGAAGAAAAGTTCTTTAAGATTTCACAGAAGTCAAAGAACTATACATCATCAGTTAAGTGGGAAGAGAAGTTTAGGTACAATGTTGACAGACCGTATGACGATTGGACTGTTGATGTTTTGGACTTTGAGATTAGGACTGTAGATTCTATGATATACCAAGCAAGGATAAACAAGTTTGGTAACCTTATCGTAGAGAAGAAAGATAAAGAACCTCAGAAGGTTGGAGACAATAAAGAGATTATTAGGAAGACCATGAAAGTGAATTATCATGGTGTATACGTAATGAACTCAGACATTATGCTTGAGTGGGGTATAGCTAAGAACATGATTAAGCCGTCTATAGCAAAAGAGCTATCTGACGTATTCTTTAGCTACAGCCTGTATATGCACGAGAATCTTGACCTTGAGAATATGGCCATCCCTGAAAGAATGGAAACATCTATTAGGCAGATGACTCTTGCTCACCTAAAGATTCAACAGCTTGTAGCAAAGCTTAGGCCTTCTGGTCTAATCATTGATATTGATTCTCTTTCTGACATTAGTCTTGGTCAGGGGAAGAATGTAACTCCTATGGAGATACAGCAGATTTATGACCAAACTGGTAACATATACTATAGGAGAAAAACGGAAGACGGGGACAATATGAATGGAGTGCCTATTTCAGAAGCTCCTAACAGTGGAAGTATTGGACAGATACAAGAATTGATTACCGTATACAACCATTACCTTACTAGGCTTAGGGATGAGATTGGTGTTAATGAATACCGTGAGGGTGCTTCAGTTAATCCAAAGCTTGGACTTGGCATACAAAGGTCACAGGTAGAGGCGTCAAACAATGCTACAGACTTTATATATGACGGATATTTGAATCTGTATAAGCAGACATCATTTAAGTCAGCTTTACTTTTATACGATTCCGTACTTTATGGAGGTAGGCAATATAGAGATTACATATCTGACAAAGAAGTTAAGGATAAGCAATTTGATGTAATTGTTGAGGTTATGCCAGATGAGGCAGAAAAGCAATTCTTGAATAGCATGATTCAGACAGCAATATCAGCTAATGCAATTGAATTTGAAGATGCTTTCAAAGTGAAGAACATCAAGAATTATAAGCTTGCAGAGATGTATCTGTCTAAGGCAAAGAAGAAGAAGATGAGGGATGATATGCAGAAAGCACAACAGAACTCAGAAATGAATTCTCAGTCTCAGCAGCAGTCAATTATGGCTAAAGCACAAGCTGACGCACAGACTCAACAGGTTGAAGCTCAATCTAAGATAGCTATTACAGATGCTGAATCTAAAATGAAAAGCGATCTGTCTAGGCAGGAGTTTATTCAGCTGGCGCTTATGAAGTCATTTGAATTGGATAGGGAATTGCCCGATGAGATTCAGAGCATAGTAGACCAATACTTCCAAGAAAAAGAAGAGCAAAAGCAAATGGCTATGCAGCAACAACAAGAGCAAATGATGCAGCAAATGCAGCAACAAGAAGCTCAAGAAGGAGCAGAAGGACAGGAAATGCAATAATGCATATATTTGTATAAAATAAACCAACCATGTCAGAAGCACAATTCAATCCATTTGACACATCTTCATACTCAAGTACTCCGGTGGAAGCATCCACTGAAGT
>Ga0114982_1001535_pt1 | contig 10990 bp, 7 predicted proteins | sample Shrwel_input2_FT_FD_87183 | JGI IMG/M metagenome (GOLD analysis project Ga0114982, IMG submission 87183) | Subsurface microbial communities from deep shales in Ohio, USA - Utica-3 well 1 S input2 FT | ecosystem: Environmental > Aquatic > Deep subsurface > Shale gas/oil reservoir > Produced... | reverse complement strand
ATTTAAAATATCCAAAATCACTGTTAAATAAAGTTCAAAAGGAGTTATGAAATCTTTTTAAAATTAGTAAATTCGCACCTATAATTTAGAAAATCATTCAAAATGAAAAAAGTTGTTATAGTATCGGCTGCACGTACACCAATTGGAAGTTTCATGGGAGCCTTATCTGGAGTTCCTGCTCCGCAATTAGGTGCTGTTGCCATTAAAGGTGCTTTAGACAAAATAAATTTAGACCCCACTTTAGTTAATGAAGTATATATGGGTAATGTGGTTCAAGCTGGTGTAGGACAAGCTCCTGCAAGGCAAGCCGCAATCTTCGCTGGTTTATCTAATGAAGTAGCCTGTACTACGGTAAATAAAGTATGTGCTTCCGGAATGAAATCAGTAATGTTAGGCGCACAAGCTATTATGTGCGGGGATGCTGAAATCGTAATTGCCGGCGGTATGGAAAACATGAGTTTAATTCCTCATTATGTTCACATGAGAAATGGGGTTAAATTTGGCCCAACCTCTTTGGCTGATGGTATGCAAAAAGACGGTCTAGTTGATGCTTATGACCAACAAGCAATGGGTGTTTTTGCTGATTTATGTGCTTCTGAATATAAAATTTCTCGTGAAGAGCAAGATAACTTTGCTGTTCAATCCTATACTCGTTCGGCTAATGCTTGGGAAGCTGGAAAATTCAATTCTGAAATTGTTCCGGTTACGATTCCTCAAAGAAAAGGCGATCCTATCGTAGTTTCCAAAGATGAAGAATATACAAATGTAAAATTAGATCGTATCCCTACATTAAACGCAGTTTTCACGAAAGAGGGAACCGTAACTGCTGCCAATGCTTCTACCATTAATGACGGAGCTGCTGCTATGATTTTAATGAGTGAAGAAAAAGCAGCTGCTTTAGGATTAAAACCTTTGGCTTACATCAAAGGATATGCTGATGCTGCTCAAGAGCCAAAATGGTTTACAACTGCACCCGCTAAAGCATTACCAAAAGCATTAGACAAAGCTGGTATTTCTTTAACAGATGTTGATTTCTTCGAATTTAACGAAGCTTTCTCTGTGGTAGGATTAGCAAACGCTAAAATACTAGGCTTAGACAACGATAAAATAAATGTTAATGGTGGGGCTGTTTCTTTAGGTCACCCTCTAGGATGCTCTGGCGCAAGAATCATCGTTACTTTACTAAATGTTCTTGAACAAAACAATGCTAAAATTGGTGCCGCAGCTATTTGTAATGGTGGTGGTGGCGCTTCAGCAATTGTTATCGAAAGAGCTTAAAAAAAATTAACCCTTTAAAATTAACAATTGATAATTGTAATTTCATAATTATCAATTGTTAATTATCAATTATTGCCAATGTTTGGACTTTGCAATCTAGCCAATATCCCTTTACGTTTAGAGCCTAGCGACAGAAGCGAATTAGTTTCACAAGTCTTATTTGGCGAACACTTTGCTATTTTAGAACAAAATCAAAAATGGTCTAAAATAAAATTGGCGTATGATGATTATGAAGGTTGGATTGACAACAAACAATTTAAAATCATTACAGAAGAGCAATTTCAATTGCTTTCAAAAGATTCGATTGTTTTAAATGCTGATTTGATTGAATACATCACTTCTCCGTCTAATTTACTAATGCCCATTCCATTAGGAGCGTCTTTGTCTTTTTTGAATTATGAAGCCATAAATTCAGAAAATTTTAATTTTGAAGGGTTAAAAACAAGTGGCGAAAAACCAAAAGGCAACATTATTAATACAGCTTTTATGTATATGCATGCGCCATATTTATGGGGAGGAAAAACACCTTTTGGAATTGACTGCTCCGGTTTTACTCAAATGGTTTATAAACTCAATGGATATAAATTACTAAGAGATGCTTCGCAACAAGCCAATCAAGGAGATGCTTTGAGTTTTATTGAAGAAAGCGAACCAGGTGATTTAGCCTTTTTTGACAATGAAGAAGGAAATATCATTCATGTTGGAATTATTATGGAAGACAACTATATCATTCATGCCAGCGGAAAAGTTCGCATAGATCGATTGGACCATCTTGGAATTTATAATGCTGAACTAAATAGACATACACACAAACTAAGAGTAATCAAAAAAATTATATAAATAAAAAAGCCCTGAAATACAGGGCTTTTTTATTTATGATATAGAAGAATTAATTTTTTGCTTTTAATGCTTTTGCTTTTTCTGTCATATCAAGAGCATTATACATATTCAATAAGGTTGTTTTAATATCCTTATCACCTGCAAATAAATCGTATGCTTTTTCTAAATAAGGAATCGCTGATTTATACATGTTTTCGCGTTTTAATTTTAAAGCGTCGTATTTTTTCATATCAGCAGTAGAAGTACCTAGTTTATTCATGGCATCAATGATTTCTTTTTCACCATCTAATTTCAAAACGGCCAAATTCATGTATGCATTTTTATATTGTGGATCAATTTGAATCGCTTTTAAATAATATCCTTCCGCATCAATTTTTGTTTGTTTATCTGTTGATTGACTAGAAATTACACCTAAATTATAATATAAATCAGCATTATTAGGATCTTTAGCTAAAACTTCAGAAATTAATTGTTTGTAGGTAACATAATCTTTAGCTTGAAGATATAAATCAGCTTCAGACATGATTAAAGTAACGTCTTCTGGATTTTCTTTTCTAGCGTCAATTATTGCTTTCTTTGCAGAAACAGCATCTCCTTTTTGAATGTAAATCAATGAAATATTCTTGTAAATTTCACCTCTCTTAGATGGAATTTGCTCCGTTTTAGGACTACTGTGTGTACCTAATCTTACTGCTGCATCTCTTTCTTTTACTGACGGAAAAGTTTCTTCCTGATCGTTTAATTTACTTTTTGCCAAATAATTCACTCCTTTTCCTGAGTACTTAATTTCTTTTAACTTATTGTAATACCCTAAAGCTAAATCAAAATCCTGAGCATTAATAGCTGTGCTTGCCGCATAGTATAACATAATAGAATCTTTTTTATCTAATTGGTATACTTCATACAATTTTAAAGCACTCTCTTTGTATTTTTTTTGATTATTATCAGCAATAGCACTATTAGTTAACAACCCTTTTACTTCTTTTAATGAAGCTTGTGCTTGGGCAGTATATTTAACCTTTCCTAAATTATTTTCAATGCTAACTAACTCATTGTAAGCTTTGGCTGCCGCTAAAAGATTTTTTCCTTCTTCTACTTTTTTCTTAGCCAACTCTAAGTTTGTATTTCCTAATAAAAAATAATATTGCGCTTTTAAGGCTTCCTCAGCATTCACGATTTTTAATTCTACTGTTTCCAAAGTAGTTTTTGCTTCTGCAGGATTCCCTCCTTTTAAAGATTTATCAGCTGATTTTAATTCATCTTTTTGCGCAAATGTGGCAAACGAGGCAAATAAAGCTGTTGCTATTGCAAAATTTTTAATTTTCATTTTTTTTTTTTAATTTATGTCCTTAATCCTTTAAATTATTCTTGTGTTTCTTCAGTTTCTGTAGAAGTATCACCTTCTTGCTCATCAGTAGCTTCTGCATCAATAACATCTTCATCAGACTCTTCCATTTCGTCTTCACGCATTACTTTACAAACAGCCGCAATAGAGTCGTTTCCTTTAATATTAATTAAACGAACTCCTTGAGTTGCTCTTCCCATCACACGTAAATCAGAAACTTTCATTCTAATCGTTAAACCAGACTTGTTTATAATCATCAAATCATCTTCATCGGTTACGTTATTAATAGAAATCAGAGCTCCGGTTTTTTCGGTGATATTTAAAGTTTTAACTCCTTTTCCTCCACGGTTTGTAATACGATATACGTCTTCTCCGTCTTCGTCTACTAATTTGGTACGTTTCCCGTAACCATTTTCGGTAACCACTAACAACTGCGTATCGTTAACATCTTTTGTATCTACAGAAACCATGCCAATTACTTCATCCTTTTCGTCAGCAAGTGTAATTCCACGTACTCCCGAGGCAGTACGTCCCATCGGTCTCGTTTTACCTTCTTCAAAACGAACTAATTTACCAGACTTAACAGCAACTAATACCTGGCTTTCACCCGTTGTTAATTTAGCTTCTAATAATTCGTCACCCTCTTTAATAGTAATAGCGGCAACACCATTAGTTCTTGGACGAGAATATTGCTCTAAAGAAGTTTTCTTCACTTGTCCTTCTTTCGTTACCATGATAACGTAATGGTTATTGATATATTCTTGGTCTTTTAAATCTTGTGTACAAATAAATGCTTTTACTTTATCTTCATTTTCGATGTTGATAAGGTTTTGAATCGCACGTCCTTTTGCTGTTTTACTTCCTTCCGGAATTTCATACACACGCATCCAGAAACATTTCCCTTTTTGGGTAAAGAACAACATATACTGGTGATTCGTTGCCACATACATATGCTCTAAGAAATCGGCATCACGAGTTCCTGCCGATTTTTGTCCCACTCCTCCTCTATTTTGTGTTTTGTATTCTGATAAAGGTGTACGTTTAATGTAACCCGCATGCGAAATAGTAATGACCACTTGTTCATCAGCGATCAAGTCTTCAATACTTACATCACCACCAGAATATTCAATTTGAGAACGACGTTCGTCTCCGTATTTTGCTTTAATCTCAGCTAACTCATCTTTAATTACCTGCATTCTCATTTCTTTGCTGGCTAGTAATTCCTTTAAGTAGTTGATGGTTTTCATAATTTCATCGTACTCAGCACGTAACTTGTCTTGTTCTAGACCCGTTAACTGACGTAAACGCATTTCTACAATGGCACGTGCTTGAATTTCAGACAAATTAAAACGCTCGATTAATTTGGCTCTGGCTTCATCTCCATCTTTAGAGGCTCTAATTAATTGAATTACTTCATCAATATTATCAGAAGCAATAATTAAACCTTCTAAAATATGTGCTCTTTCTTCTGCCTTACGTAAATCAAACTGAGCCCGACGGGTTACTACTTCATGACGGTGCTCAACGAAATAATGAATTAAGTCTTTTAAATTCAACATTTGAGGTCTTCCTTTTACCAATGCAATGTTATTCACACTGAAAGAAGACTGTAATTGTGTATATTTATAAAGTGTATTTAAAACAACATTAGGAACGGCGTCACGTTTTAAGATGTAAACGATACGCATACCATTTCTGTCCGATTCGTCACGAATGGTAGAAATTCCTTCAATTTTTTTGTCGTTAACCAAATCAGCCGTATGCTTAATCATATTGGCTTTATTGACTTGGTACGGAATTTCAGTTACGATAATGCATTCACGTCCATCTACTTCTTCAAAACCTACTTTGGCACGCATTACGACACGTCCACGACCCGTTTTAAAAGCTTCTCTCACACCATCCATACCGTAGATAATACCTCCAGTTGGGAAGTCTGGCGCTTTGATATAGTTGATTAATTCATCAATTTCAATATCATTATTATCGATATACGCTAAGGTACCATCAATCACTTCTGTTAAATTGTGCGGCGCCATGTTGGTCGCCATACCTACTGCAATACCCGAAGCACCGTTCACTAATAAGTTAGGTACTTTGGTTGGCATTACTTTTGGCTCTTCTAACGTATCGTCAAAGTTCAATTGAAAATCAACGGTTTCTTTTTCGATATCGGCCAACATTTCTTCCGAGAATTTTTTCATTCTCGCCTCGGTATAACGCATTGCTGCTGGGCTATCACCATCAACCGAACCAAAGTTCCCTTGACCGTCAACCATTAAGTAACGTAAACTCCATTCTTGAGCCATACGAACCATGGCATCATAAACGGATGTATCTCCGTGTGGGTGGTATTTACCCAATACTTCTCCGACAATTCTTGCCGATTTTTTATGGGCTCTATTTGAATAAACGCCTAATTCGTGCATTCCGAACAATACTCTACGGTGAACTGGCTTTAAACCATCTCTTACATCAGGTAACGCACGCGATACAATAACCGACATCGAATAATCGATGTAGGCTGATTTCATTTCGTCTTCAATGTTAATTGGAATTAACTTTTCTCCTTCAGACATACGTATTTATATTATGTATTTAAATTATTTTCTAAACGCGCTAATATACGCATTTCTGATTTTTTTAATAGTATTTCAATTACCATATTTCAACTATTTATTAACAATAAAACAAGGTCGTTTAGTTAATAAATAAGGTGGTTTTTGATTTTGATTCCTGAATTATTTTTCGTCAATTAGCATGACAGGACTTCTAGTGAGGAATGATTTTTGTATTTCCTATCATAAATCACTAAATTTACAATACTAATCACAACGATATGGATGATAATTTTTCACCAAGAGTTAAAGATGTAATCACTTACAGCAAAGAAGAAGCATTACGTTTGGGTCACGATTTTATCGGGACCGAACACCTAATGCTTGGTATTTTGAGAGACGGAAACGGTTCGGCCGTAAACATATTAAACAATCTTTCTATCGATTTAGACCATTTGCGTCGTAAAGTAGAAATTTTAAGTCCCGCCAACCCTAATCCTATTGCTGGAAATGACAAAAAAAACCTACACCTTACTCGTCAAGCCGAAAGAGCACTTAAAACTACCTTTTTGGAGGCCAAAGTTTTTCAAAGCTCCTCTATAAGTACGGCCCATTTGTTATTATGCATTTTACGTAATGAAAATGATCCGACTACTAAATTATTAAACAAGCTCAAAATCGATTACGATACAGCTAAAGAACAATATTTAACTATGCAGCCAAACGAAGAAGATTTTCAAGACAATTTCCCGAAAAACGAGTCTCCCTACGGAGACGATTCAGGACAAGATGACAGTTTAAAAGAAGGCAACTTTAACAATCCTGCCAATAAATCAAATAAAAAATCTAAAACACCTGTTTTAGACAACTTTGGTCGTGACTTAACCGAAATGGCCGAAGAAGGTAAATTAGACCCTGTGGTAGGTCGTGAAAAAGAAATAGAACGTGTTTCTCAAATTTTAAGCCGAAGAAAGAAAAACAATCCGCTGTTAATTGGAGAACCCGGAGTGGGTAAATCAGCCATAGCAGAAGGTTTAGCACTACGCATCATCCAAAAGAAAGTTTCTCGTATTTTATATGGCAAACGAGTAGTTACACTTGATTTGGCTTCTCTTGTTGCAGGAACTAAATATCGCGGTCAGTTTGAAGAACGCATGAAGGCGGTGATGAATGAGTTAGAAAAAAATGATGATATCATCCTTTTTATAGATGAAATTCACACTATTGTTGGCGCAGGTGGAGCTACTGGTTCCTTAGACGCCTCTAACATGTTTAAACCAGCCTTAGCCAGAGGTGAAATACAATGCATTGGCGCCACAACATTGGACGAATACCGTCAGTATATTGAAAAAGATGGAGCATTAGAACGTCGTTTTCAAAAAGTAATTGTAGATCCGACTTCGATTGAAGAAACAATAACTATTTTGAATAATATCAAAGGAAAATACGAAGACCATCACAGTGTTTCCTACACACCAGAGGCAATTGAAGCTTGTGTTAAATTAACCGAGCGTTATATGAGTGAACGCTTTTTGCCAGATAAAGCTATTGATGCTTTAGACGAAGCTGGTTCACGAGTACACATTACCAATATTGATGTTCCGAAGCAAATATTAGATTTAGAACGCCAATTAGAGGAAGTACGTGAACTTAAAAACACAGTAGTTAAACGTCAAAAATATGAAGAAGCTGCCAGACTTCGTGACGATGAAAAACGTTTAGAAAAAGAATTGGCTATTGCTCAGGAACAATGGGAAGAAGATTCTAAAAGCAATCGTATTCAGGTAACCGAAGACAATGTTGCCGATGTGGTTTCGATGATGACAGGAATCCCTGTAAACCGTATTGCTCAAACCGAAAGTAATAAATTAGCTCACTTGCCGCAATTAATTGAAAATAAAGTAATTGGTCAAAATGAAGCTGTTCAAAAAATTGCTCGCGCCATTCAACGTAATCGTGCCGGATTAAAAGATCCAAACAAACCAATCGGTTCGTTTATTTTCTTAGGACAAACCGGTGTGGGTAAAACGCAGTTGGCCAAAGTTTTAGCTAAAGAATTATTTGATTCAGAAGATGCTTTAGTGCGTATTGACATGAGCGAATACATGGAAAAATTTGCCATTTCAAGATTAGTGGGAGCGCCTCCGGGTTATGTAGGGTATGAAGAAGGCGGACAATTGACTGAGAAAGTACGTCGCAAACCGTATTGCGTGGTTCTTTTGGATGAAATTGAGAAAGCCCACCCTGATGTATTCAACATGATGTTACAGGTTTTAGACGATGGTTATTTGACTGATAGCTTGGGTCGTAAAATCGATTTTAGAAATACAATCATTATTATGACTTCAAATGTCGGCGCGCGTCAATTAAAAGATTTTGGGCAAGGAGTTGGTTTTGGTACATCCGCAAAAACGAATCAAGCCGATGAACACTCAAAAAGCGTAATTGAAAATGCCTTGAAAAAAACTTTTGCTCCTGAATTTTTGAATCGTATAGACGATGTCATAGTTTTCAATGCTTTAGAAAAAGAAGATATTAATTTAATTATTGAAATTGAATTAAAAAAACTATTCGGAAGAGTAAAAGATTTAGGATATACCTTAATTTTATCGGACGAAGCCAAAGCATTTATAGCCGATAAAGGTTTTGACAAACAATTTGGCGCCCGACCATTAAAACGTGCCATTCAAAAATATGTGGAAGACGCCTTAGCTGAAGAAATTATCACTTCTAAGATTCACGAAGGCGACACCATAGAAATGGATTTGGATTCTGATTTACAAGAACTCAAAGTAAAAGTCAAAAAAGCAGAAAAACCTACTAATTAGTAGGTTTTTTTATTTAAAATAATATACTAACTTAGTTCTTTAATATAAAAAACATTTTATGCCTTCTAGCAAAGTAATTATTGGAAGTGAAGAATGGTGCTCCTTTCCCGAATTGCAAATTCCGTATATCAAAGCTCGTGTAGATTCTGGTGCCAAAACTTCAGCTTTACACGCTGTAAATATTACTCCTTTTTTACGAAATAACGAAAATTGGGTGCAATTTGAAGTAAATCCCCTACAAAACAATACCAAAATAACCAAACGCTGCGAAGCTAGATTAATAGACAAAAGAGTTGTTAAAAGTTCCAGTGGATTTAGAGAGCAACGCTACGTGATTCAAACCCAACTGCAATTGGGAGACAAAACATGGACAATTGAAGTTACCCTTACCAATCGTGACTCTATGGGATTCCGAATGTTATTGGGACGTGAGGCCATGATGGGAAGAATAGTGGTAGATCCTGAAGAAAAATACCAATTGGGGCAAGCATCCTTTGATGAAATTAAAAATTATTACAAATCTTCGGAGGTTGTAAAGAACGGACTTCGAATTGGCGTCTTGGCCAGTAATCCGGAATTGTATAGCAACAAAAGAATTATTGAAGCCGGAGAATTAAGAGGGCATGAAATGCATTTTTTGAACATCAAAGAATGTTATATGAAACTAGACGCAACGACTCCTGAAATTCATTATCGTGGTGGACGTGTTTTAAATGATTTTGATGCCATTATTCCCAGAATTAGACCAAGTATTACATTTTATGGTTGTGCTTTAACCCGACAATTTGAAGCTTTAAAAGTATTCACCTTAAATTCTGCCGCCGCAATAACTCAATCAAGAGACAAGTTGTTTTCATTACAATTACTCTTAAATCATGGTGTTGATATTCCTACAACAGGTTTTGCTAATTCCCCATTAGATACAGACGATTTGATAAAAATGGTAGGTGGCTCTCCTTTAATTGTAAAACTTCTAGAGGGAACTCAGGGAAAAGGAGTGGTTTTGGCCGAAACCAAAAAAGCTGCCGAATCGGTTATCAATGCTTTTAAAAGTCTGAATGCTAATATTTTAGTACAGGAATTTATCAAAGAAGCTAACGGAAAGGATTTACGTTTATTTGTAGTCGATGGAAAAGTAGTCGCCGCCATGCAACGTGAAGCCGCTCCGGGCGAATTTAGAGCCAACATTCATATGGGTGGAACGGCTTCGGTAGTGAAAGTTACCGCCGCCGAGAAAAAAATTGCCATCAAAGCCGCCAAAGCGATGGATCTAAAAGTCGCGGGAGTAGATATTATTCGTTCCTCAAAAGGACCACTTTTATTAGAAGTAAATTCTTCACCAGGTTTAGAAGGCATAGAAGGGGCCACACATAAAGATATTGCTGGTGAAATGATAAGAGCCATTGAAAAAAATTTTAAAATAAAATAATTCTTAATGAATCCATATCTTGACATAGTCCTAAGAAGTATTGCCGTCTATTTTTTTATGGTTATTGCTATTCGAGTTTTTGGTAAAAAAGAGTTATCTCAGCTAAATACTGCCGATATTATTTTGGTTTTACTCATCAGTAATTCCGTGCAAAATGCGATGGTAGGAAAGAACTCAAGTCTTCTTGGAGGTTTATTAGCAGCATTTGTATTATTCTTACTGAGTTTTGGATTAAAAAAATTAATGTATCAATCGAAAAAAATAAGTGATTTCATACAAGACAAACCTGAAATTTTAATTCATAATGGCAAAACCGAATATAAAACCTTAGCCAGACTTAATATCACTTCAAACGAGTTAGAAGAAGCCATGCGTGAACATGGCGTCGAATTTTACAAAGACGTGAAGTTGGCCATGCTTGAAGTTGATGGAAACATTAGTATCATTTCAGGAGAAAACAATTTGAAACAATCGCATCATAAAAGAAGAATTCATAAAACTTTAAATTAAAAAAATGAACAAAACTCGACTTGAAGCTTTTAGCGATGGTGTATTGGCCATTATTATAACCATCATGGTTTTAGAAATGAAAACACCTGATGGAACCAATTTTAAGTCGCTCCTAAAATTATTTCCGGTCTTTGTTAGTTATGTTTTAAGTTTTATTTATGTGGGTATTTACTGGAACAACCACCACCACATGATGCACACT
>Ga0114982_1001533_pt1 | contig 11005 bp, 12 predicted proteins | sample Shrwel_input2_FT_FD_87183 | JGI IMG/M metagenome (GOLD analysis project Ga0114982, IMG submission 87183) | Subsurface microbial communities from deep shales in Ohio, USA - Utica-3 well 1 S input2 FT | ecosystem: Environmental > Aquatic > Deep subsurface > Shale gas/oil reservoir > Produced... | reverse complement strand
GTCCCGACAGTAAACTTAAAATAACAAATGGTTATATTGTATTACAGCAACTCAGCAACAAGTTCAACGAATATCCAAGAATAGGATCTTTAGGTTATAAATCAGACTATGTTAAACAAGAAGATTTAGATATTAATTATATTAGATCCAAGAAGTTCATTTGTCTAAATAGGAACATGCATAGACCACATAGATGGTTAAGCGCATATTTGGCACTAAAATATAAACTTTTAGATAACAGCATATTCAGCTTTGTAGCACTACATGATTATAACGATTGGTGGAGAGTGTATAGTGCCATTTTTAATATTGTGGGCCAAAGTCAAGAAAATGAATATATTGTTGACGATATAATGAAAGTTATTCCTTTAGAAGTTGACACTACGCATTTACCCAATGAACAAAAGTCAGGTTTTAATCTTAATAATAACAATAAGTCGATGTTCAGTGAATCATATATTAATATTGTTTCGGAAACTAGTTTCGATGACGGCGGAGGAGAATATCCTTTTATCAGTGAAAAGACTTTTCATCATCCTATTATAAATTTACAGCCCTTTATAGTAATTGGAAATCCTTTTACCTTAAAAACATTACGTGATTTAGGATTTAAAACATTTAGTCCCGTAATCAATGAAGAATATGATAACTGTATTGACGCAAAGCAACGATTCAATTTAATTGAATCTGAAATTAGTAGGCTATCAGCGTTATCACTAAGTGAAATACATGATATATATTATCAGCTCAAAGATGTTTTACTATACAATCAAAATCACGCAAAGACTTTTGGTGACTATAACCCATTTGAGAAAACATTTAACGATATAAGAAAGTGGTATTTAAAATGAAATTTGAAAACAAAGTAGTATTAGTAACAGGCGCAAGTGGTTTAGTTGGAGTCCCTGCTGTTGAAAAAAGCGTACAAGAAGGCGCCAGCAAAGTCTATGCTGTGGATATTAGACAAAGTCCCAAGCTCAAAGAAGTCTGCGACAAGTATCCTAATGTCGTGGAATTTGTTAACTGTGATTTAACTTATCTACATAACTGCGAAGAATTGTTTAAGAACAAAGTTAACATTGTATTACACATTGCCGGAGTTAAAGGTAGTCCAGCACGTAGCAGTAAACAGCCCTGCGATTATTTGTTCCCTATGTTGATGTTTAACACTAACATGATTAAGGCAGCATTTGATGCCAAGGTAGATTGGTTTGTATATTTGAGCAGCGTGGGCGTTTATCAGCCAGCAGAGCTAATGAACGAAGATGACGTTTGGAAAACAACACCTAGTCGCAATGATTGGTATCCAGGCTGGACCAAGCGTATGGGTGAAGCAACGCTAGAATCTCTAACAGTACAATATGGTTGGGATAATTGGACAGTTATTCGTCCAAGTAACATTTATGGTATTAACGACAACTTTGCCGAAGATGCTACGGTTATTAGCTCTAACATTTGGAAGCTAAAGAACGTTCCTGGCAACAGCATTACATGTTGGGGCAATGGCAGTGCTCGCAGGGACTTTGTATTCGGCGATGATGTGGCACAAGCTAGTATTGACGCAGTCACAAAAGAAGTCAAAGATATTGTTAACTTTGGTTGCGGCACCGCAGTTAGCATCAAAGAAACGATCGAAACAATCATTGACGTATACAAAGAAATCAGCGGCGAAGAAAAACAAATCATTTGGGATGAAACAAAGACAAATGGTGACCCGGTTCGCTGTCTAAGTGCGGATAAGCAACGTAAATATGACATGTTACCAAGAACTACACTAAGAGATGGTATTAAGAAGACCATTGAAACTTATATCGGAAAATAAAATGCAAAAAACAGACAGAATTTTAGTTACTGGCGCCTCAGGATTTATCGGCAGTCATATTTTAAGAACCTTATTTGAAAAGGGTTATAAGAATGTACGCAGTACAACTTATAGCAGAACATTACGTAAAGACTTTTACGGATGGGAAACAGTAGAGAATCACCATGGCGATTTACGCACAGCAGAGTTCTGCGAAAAAGTAAGCAAAGATGTTGATGTTGTTATTCACTGTGCGGCCAACACAAGCAATGCCTTAGACACTAAGTTTAATCCATTGCTACACGTAACACCCAACATTGAAATGAATACCAATTTGATGGAACAAAGCTGGCGTAATGGTGTTAAGAAATTTATCTTCATTAGCTCAAATACAGTTTATCCAGACATGGGCAATGAGTATTGTCATGAAGGCATTGATATCCAAGGCACTCCGTTGATTCCAGTGTACAAAGCAGTGGGCGGCATGAAGCGTTACAGCGAAGCATTGTGTGATTTTTTCAGTAATCAAATCCATAATCCAATGCAGTGCGTTATCATTCGTCCTAGTAATGCGTTTGGTCCAAACGATAAGTTTGACTATGAAAAATGCCACGTTACTCCAGCTAGCATTCGTAAGATTGCTGATGACTTGAATCCAATCCCAGTGTGGGGTGATGGCAATGACGTTCGCGACTTACTACATGTTGAAGACATGGCAGAAGGCATTGTATTTGTAGCAGAAAATGTTGACAAGCATGACGTTTATAATGTATGCTATGGTAAAGGCTACACAGTCAATGAAGTGCTACAAATGCTTAAAGAAATTGATGACAACGACAATCCAATTGAGTATGTCAACAACAAAGCGTTTATGATTTCTGTTAGACTTTTAAGCTCAGAGAAGATTAACGCACTAGGTTGGAAGCCAAAATATGAACTACGTGAAGCATTAAAGAACACGCTTCGCTGGTACAAAATGAACAAAGACCAATACGATCCAAATAGCAAGCCATGAAAATTTTAATTACAGGAGGAGCTGGATATCTCGGCTCTACACTAGCAGAACATTTATTGTTTAAAGGACATAGCGTTACCGTATTGGATAACCTTATGTACAAACAAACAAGTTTATTACATCTTTTCAAACAACCCAAATTTCATTTCATTGCAGGTGATGTTAGGGATAAAGATTTATTAACTGAACAAGTTGGCCTAGCAGATGTTGTCATCCCATTGGCAGCTATTGTTGGCATGCCAGCTTGTAAAGCTAATCCTGAATTAACTGTACAAGTTAATTACGAACAAATCAAAAATGTAGTCGATGTGCTACGTGATGATCAAATGCTGATATTGCCTAACACTAACAGTCAATATGGAAGTAGCGAAGATATCATTACAGAAGAAAGTCCTTTTAAGCCTCTAAGCTTATACGCTCAGACTAAGTGCGATGCCGAAGACTATGTGCTTAAAAAGGGCAATGGTGTTATCCTAAGACTTGCTACAGTATTCGGTGTAAGCCCACGTATGCGCCAAGACTTATTGGTCAACGACTTTGTTTATAAGTCAGTGGTAGATGGATATATGGTATTGTTTGAAGCAAACTTCAAACGCAACTATATCCACGTGCAAGACATTGCCCGTACATTTGAATTCATGATTGATAATTACGACAAATGTCGCGGACAAGTATATAATGTTGGGCTGAGCTCTGCCAATTTAAGTAAGCTAGAGCTAGCTGAAAAGATTAAAGAACAAATCCCCGCATTAGTAATTAAACAGGACGAGTTTAAACAAGACTTTGACAAGCGTAATTACATAGTATCTAACGCTAAGTTAGAAAGCTTGGGATGGAAACCTATGTTTGATTTGGACTATGGTATCAAGCAATTGATATCCGCATACCAAATGACTATCCCATTTAACAATAGAAATTTTACAAATTTATGACTGAGAGAAAATACTTGCATACACTAGGTGACTTGGTTGACCGCTTGAGCATTGTTCAACTTAAAGAAGTTTTCATTCCTGAACACAAACAAGAATACAGTGAAGAAATTTCTGCTATTGTTCATGACATTCAATTAATATTAAACGAAAAAGATGCTGAGATTACAGCAGATGTTATTCGTGCTATTGTAGTTGTCAGTCAAATGAATTTACATATCTGGCACAACGAAAGCAACTATCGTCGTGGCATTAAAGATGGCAACAACCTTGAACTAACGCATGGTTTAAATGGTATTCGTAATACTGCTAAGAATGTAATTCAGGAAAGTGTTGGCGGACGTAAGGACTATAAAGTAGACTGCTTGGCAGCAGACTTTAAAGACTGGGAAATCAGTTGGCCTAATAAAAATAAATGAAGAGTCACAGACCTATTACTAAAGGCATGATATTTGCCGGCTGTAGTTTTACATGGGGGCAGGGTTTGTATTATTATTCAAATATGCAGACCTTAGTAGAACCACCGCCTAATCAGTATCAAGTTGATTTAGTTAAGGACACACATATAGAGTACATGAAGTCTATACGTTTTCCTAGGTTTGTTGCTAATCATTTTAATACATATGAACTATGTCAGCCATGGAACGGTGGGGCAAGTTATAGTATACACGACTGGTGGCGTAGATGCTTTATGGCCAAGGATGATCCTCAAAAAAATCGTGGCAATCATCCCAACATTCCTCCTACATATAATTACGAAGACATAAGTTGTGTGTTTTATCAGTTTACACAATGGCACAGGGCACAAAGTTTTACTAAGTTAGATAATGAACATCAAACGACGCACGTTGACATTATGCAAAATCCTGTGTTTGGTAAATGGTTACAAGATAATAACTTGACACTGGATCAATATATTGATCGTGCTAAACGAAAAGAAATGCAAGATGCTCGAGAGTTTTTACAGACATTTACTGAAAAAGGTATTAAGGCTTATGTAATGAGTTGGCCTTCTGATCTTACGGCATATATAGAACAAGACGATTGGCTAAGAGCCAGAATGATTAAATTCGATTACAAAGGTAAAACTTATCCTAGTATAGAGCATATGATGGAAGACAGAGACGGCGAACAAATTTTACATCCTGAACTTACAATATACAGAGATGCCGAAGAATTTGAAATAACACCCTATGACATGCATCCGTCGAAAATATGTCACAGAGTAATAGCAGACAATATAATACAACATTTAGAAAGAGAAATTTAAAATGACAGCACCGCAAATGACCCCATACAAAGATGCGCTAACAGAAGCTATGACAACACTAGCAACCAAAGACGATATTCTTTTTATTGGACAGCAAATTGTTTACGCAGGTAATCCGATGAGCACTACATTGACTAATGTTTCAAAAGATAAAATGATTGAATTACCAGTTATGGAAGAAACACAAATGGGCATGAGTTTAGGTATGGCAATGGCGGGAAAAACTGTAGTTAGTTTTTATCCAAGATGGGATTTCGTTATCAGCGCAACAAATCAATTGGTTAATCATTTAGACAAGTTTGAACTAATGACTGGCGAAAAAGCACATATACTAATTAGATTAGGCAAGGGCAGTGATAAGCCTCTAGACCCAGGACATCAGCACAAAGGTAGTTACTTTGATGAGTTCAAAGCATTGTGTCCAAACATTAAATTTTACAATTTAAAAACACCTGCTGATATTACCGAAGCATATAAAACAGCCACCGCAGAAAAAGGTATTCATGTTTTAGTCGAATATCCAGAGCTATATTACATTAACTAAATTATAAATATTAACATGGAAAACAATACTAATCAACAACCAACACAAGAACCAGTTGTAGAAGAAAAGCAAAAAACAGCCGAAGAACTACAATGGGAAGAACAACTTAAACAGCGTCTAGAAGAACTACGCAAACGAGATCCTTTTATTTACAAATGAACATTTGGGGAATTAGTGCCAACAGCCATGATGCTGCCATAAGTGTTTGGCACGATAAAGAACTACAATTTGCAGGACACAGCGAACGTTATTCTGGTATCAAGAATGACGGAGACTTATGCGAAGGCATTATAGCAGACGCTAAAAAATATGGTGAGCCAGACTTAATTGTTTGGTATGAAAAGCCTTGGCTTAAAACTGTTCGTCAATTATATGCCGGACAAGGATATAAAGGCAAAGAAAACAACATTAAACAATATTTGTCTAAGTATAATTTAGACAAGCCTGTTGTATTTGGCAAGCATCATGAAAGTCATGCCGCCGCTGGATATTATACTAGTGGTTACCAAGATGCCACCGTTATTGTTATTGACAGCATTGGTGAATTTGAATGTCTTACTGTTTGGGAAGGACAGGGTAATAATCTAAAGAAAGTTTATAGCCAAAGTTATCCTAATAGCATTGGTATATGGTTCAGTGCTATGACACAACGCATTGGATTAAAACCCAACGAAGAAGAATATATTTTAATGGGCATGGCGGCGTATGGAGATCCCAACAAATATAAAGCCGATATATACAATGATTTCTTCAAGACTATACAATCACCAGTTATAAAGTTTAAACGTAACTTACATCGCGGCTGTCCTGACTGGAGACCCGATTTAATTAGCTTACAAGATACATATGACCTTGCTGCCGCTACGCAACAAATATACACAGAGATTCTACAAAAATTAAGCACATGGGCTCGTTCAACTTTAACTAGTAAAAATCTTATTATAATGGGCGGATGTGCCCTTAACTGTGTTGCTAACAGTGAGATTACAGGAGACTGGGACAATGTTTGGATTATGCCAAACCCAGGAGATGCTGGATCGAGCGTAGGTGCAGTTGCGGCCTACTTTGGTGAACAAGTTAACTGGCCAGGTGCGTATCTTGGCACGAACATGGGAAAGAAATATCCAGTTGAACAAACTATTGACCTACTTAAAACAAACAAGATTGTGGGAGTTGCTTCAGGTAGAGCTGAGTTCGGCCCCAGAGCTCTTGGCCACCGCAGTTTATTGGCAGACCCACGTGGACCAGAAATCAAAGACACTGTCAACGCAATTAAACGACGACAACAGTTCAGACCATTCGCGCCAGCAATCTTAGAAGAACATGTACACGACTATTTTGATATGCCTAAAAATATCGACACTAGTCCTTATATGCAGTTTGTTGCTCGCTGTACTCGTCCCGATGAGTTTCCTGCTATTATACACAAAGACGGAACAAGTCGTGTACAAACAGTTGGTAAGAACGACAGCCCTGGCTTCCGTAAGCTATTAGAAAATTGGTACAGTGAGACCGGATGTCCAATGTTACTAAACACTAGCTTAAACATTAAAGGCCAGCCAATGGTTAATAATCTTAAGCATGCCAAAGACTTTTACAAGAAATACAATGTGCCTGTATTATCATGAGTAAAAATATTAAATACTCTTATAATGCTGGACGTATTCTTTCTTAGTTACAACGAACCTTACGCTGACGAAAACTATGAACTTCTTTTGGAGAAAGTTCCACATGCTCGGCGTGTCAATGGAATAAAAGGCTTTACGGCAGCACATCAAGAATGTGCTCGTCGTAGCCTTACCAACAATTTTTATGTAGTAGATAGCGATGCTGTCATAGTACAAGATTTTGAATTCTTCTTTACTCCTAGTAAGTATAATACATGGTGGGGCATACCCGAAAGCGAGTGTCTCTGTCTTTGGAACAGTGTCAATCCAATCAATGATTTGACATATGGACACGGAGGTGTTAAACTGTTACCTAAGCAATCGTTATTATCCAAGAATCCAGATACTGTTGACTTTACCACTGGATTTGGTTTGAGTATTAAAGTATTTGATCAAGTAAGTAATGTTACTAAGTTTAATTATGACGAGTTTAGTACATGGCGCAGTGCCTTTCGTGAATGTGTTAAGTTAGCCACTAACTTAACCAATGAAGAACTTCGTCATAAATTAAATTACAATGATGAAGCAATAGATAAAGTAGTAGAAGAAAGCAATCAACGTCTTAAAATTTGGACTACAAAAGGCGCAAAGAGGCCATTTGGTAAGTATGCTATAGCCGGTGCAAAACAAGGCAGAGATTATGGTATAGAACATGCAGATGATTCAGAAGCGTTGCGTGTCATTAATGATTTAGAATGGATGAAAAATGAGTTTACTAAATTCACTGGACAATAAAATTAAGGCTGTTAAAAAAGAGCCACAACAAAATCCTTTGTTAAAATTAAAAGATATTCCTGTTGTCTTTTTAAGTTACGACGAACCTAACGCAGATGAAAACTTTCAATATTTGTTAGACAATCATCCTAATGCAGAAAAAGTATACAGGGTACATGGTGTAAAAGGTTTTGATGCCGCGCACAAAGAAGCTGGACGAGTTGCTAATAGTCCTAGATTCTTTACAGTTGATGCAGACTGTAAAATTGATAGAAGTATATGGACTAAGAGTGTAGAACTTACACCCGACATCGCAGAAGCCACACTAAGCTGGAGCAGTCGTAACGTTGTTAATGGCTTGGTATATGGTAACGGTGGCGTTAAGCTGTGGTATACTAAACATGTCATGAACATGAAAAGTCACGAAGCCGCAGATCCAGAAGACGGCACAAACAATGTAGACTTTTGTTGGGACCCAGAAAATTATAAACAAATGAATAATACATATGGTGTTGTTCATAATAACTCCAGTGCCAAGCAAGCTTTTAGAGCAGGCTTCCGTGAAGGCATTAAAATGGGCCTGGACCAGGGAAAGAAAGTTCCTGTACATGACTTTAAGCATAAAATGTATCCTGCTAATTATGCTCGTTGGCTAATTTGGATGACTGTTGGCCGTGACGTTGAAAATGGCGACTGGGTAATTTATGGCGCAAGATTGGCCGCTTATAAATTATATGTAGAAAACTTTGATCACACAGTTATTGCTGACTATGATTGGTTCCATAAGTTCTGGGAAACACAATCTCAAATTTTATCACATGGAGAATATTTAGAAAGTCATAGTCATAAGTTATTAATCGACCTGCGCGATAGTTTAGGTTTACCATTAACTGAGATTGATGCGGAACAAAGTATTTGGTTCAAGCATGTACACATTAGTCCTAACAAAGGCCTAGGTTGGCCGGCATTGTTAAATCAAAGCGCATTACCTTTATACGGGTTCACATTGCCTAAATATTAATATGAACATACCTGTATATTTTCTTTACACAGACGAAGACAATCTCAATGAGAACTGGGAACGTTTATTGAAAGTAGCTCCATGGGCAGAAGCAATCGCTAGTACTGGCACAATATTTGAAAGCCACAAGCATATTGCCAGTTTATGTAACGGTGATAGATTCTATGTAGTAGACGCAGATTGTTGGATTGTCGATGGTTTTACTTTTGACAAGCAAATAGAACTTAAACCGAAATATGTAGCAGTATTTAGAGCAAAAAATCCTGTTAATGGATTAGTATACGGCCATGGCGGTATCAAATTGTTTAGTAAAGATTGTTTTAGTGCAGAACGTTTGGATAAGCCCGATATGACTACAACATTGGCAGATGGATATATTAAATTAAACATATTAGCCAGCGAACATAGATTTAATTATAGTGCTTATGCTACATGGCGAACAGCATTTAGAGAAGCAGTTAAACTTAGTGCTGGTATTAATAAGAATAACAATGACCAAGAAAGTCTAGATAGACTTAATATGTGGCTTAACGCAGGACTCGAAGCACAGTATGGATATTTTGCTGTACACGGTGCGAGACAAGGCGAACAGTACGCAAGATCAAAAGACGTGGACTTTACAATAGTAAATGACTTTGATTGGCTACAGAATAAATTTTGTAAATGGGTAGGATTAGATGGAAACAGATAAAATCACGTGGCTCTTTGGAATAGAAAAATATTTCCATTTTGTACAAGACGTTAGAAAAAAACAATTTATACGAAACATTATAAATTTAAAATATGCAGATCAACAGTCAAAACCATGGTCTCTTAAAAACTTAATCTCTGATGATTACAGTAAGTATCCGGTTACGTTTCGTGAAGATCGTTTGAATTTTTACACAAACGTTTGTTCATTAAATGAAATAACTACACGCGATATTGTAGGTACACTACACTCTATATGGCCCGAAGACGAGTTTGTTCATAAGCTATTTCAAATTGTCGATGATGGATATGAAGATGTATTGCCTGTGATATTTTCTAAGAGCCAAGTACTTAGTAAAATTTGGATGGCAGAAATATTGTCTAAATTTAATTTAAATTTTAACAATGTGCTATTGATCGGCGGCTGGTTAACACATCACAGCCTGTATCTTAGAGACATTAATTATAATAAATTGTTTAGCATCGACCCTGATTCTAGCATCAATGAGTTAATAGCTATTATGAATCCAGATGCTTATGTAGAGAACAAACAAATCAATCAATGTTTTGATTTAGAAAATAATCTAACATTTTATGACAAAATACTTGAAGCAGACTTAGTTATTAACACAAGCAGTGAACATATGGATACAGAATGGTTTGAAAAATTAAAACCAGGTACAACGGTGTTCATCGAAAACAACAGCGACCCTATCGAAGAACATGTTAATTACTCCGAGACTTTACCGGACTTTTTAAGAAAGTATCCAGTAACAACTACTTACTATCGCGGAGAAATTACATTTCCTAAATACAAAAGGTATGCTCTGTACGGAGTAAAATAATGTATAATTACAGTGATATTACCACTGTGCATTTAGAAATGACTGAGGCGTGTAACGCCTCTTGTCCTATGTGCGCCAGGAATTTGAATGGCGGAGAAGTCAGCCCATTGTTACATGGCGCAGAACTCAGCATCGCCGACATCGAACGTATATTTCCCATAGATTTTATTAAACAATTAAATCGTTTGTACATGTGCGGCAACTATGGCGATCCAGCAGTTGCTTCTGATACTTTAGAAGCATTTGCTTATTTTAGAGAACACAACCCAAAAATCAATCTTAGCATGCACACCAATGGCAGTATGAAAAAGCCAGAGTGGTGGGCTGAACTTGCCAGTGTAATAGGACAAAAAGGTTATGTTATATTTGGTGTAGATGGATTGGAAGACACCAACCACTTGTATCGTCAAGGCACAGTTTGGAAAAAGATAATGGAAAACGCACAAGCATTTATTGATGCTGGTGGCAGAGCTCGTTGGGACTATATTGTATTCGCACACAATGAACAT
>Ga0114982_1001524_pt1 | contig 11041 bp, 1 predicted proteins | sample Shrwel_input2_FT_FD_87183 | JGI IMG/M metagenome (GOLD analysis project Ga0114982, IMG submission 87183) | Subsurface microbial communities from deep shales in Ohio, USA - Utica-3 well 1 S input2 FT | ecosystem: Environmental > Aquatic > Deep subsurface > Shale gas/oil reservoir > Produced... | reverse complement strand
TGAATTTTATTATTTGAAAAAAAACGACTAAGACTTTGGGCATTATTATGATTTCCTGTCATCAAAAAATCTCTACGCAAGAGGATTGACGACTGTAAAACTGATTGCACGTTAATTGTTATTGAGCTTAGTTTTACGAGTGACAGATTCACAATATCCTTTTGACCACGCTCATGACCTAATAACTTTTCAGGAGGCAGGCTACCACATCACCATTTGTGACGAGTATCACGTTTGATTGTAGAAAAATTAAAGTACTTTGTATATTTTTGTATTACCTAACTTCCGCTAAAAATCACGCTTTTCGTACTTTCACGATAGAAAGCACAAAAAGCACGACTAATGGCATCCATCTCTAAAGCTCACGCTACTTCCTTGCTTGGCTCAACCGTCTTCACTACGGTGAAATCTGTACACAAAAACGCACTTCGCCACTTTGTCCTGCGCCCAAGCCTGTTGGATTGTCCGTTAATATCCAATCAATATCGCCCACACCACCCACACTCGGCGCAGTACTGCTTCCAACACTCGGCGAAGCACACAATAAAGAGCTTGGCGTTACGGCACATGTTGCACTTCTATAAGTTGTAAAAGCGGGAGTCATATCACGAATAGAAATATTGGATAACGTAGAAGCAGACGGATTACTATAGATAATCTGATATTCAATCAACGCATTGGGTAACGCCTGATTATTGGTGGTAAACGGATTGACATCCGCACCCGTTGATGGACAAGAGCTGACTTCTCGCACTCGTTTAATCAGCACTAAACTGGTATCCATAATAATCGTGGTATCGGGTTGACTATAGCCACGAACGATGACACTCGGTGCAGCAAACGCAAAACTGGCAGAGACGGTAGAAATATCCATCGCGCCGTTGGTTGCGGTCACTGGCGACTGTACTTTTTGAATCAAACACACCAATTGGTCAGCAACCACACTAATCGGAGCAGTGATTTGCGTATCACCCGCGTTCAACTGTGCATCACACGTCGCATCCAAATACATCAACGATGTCCAACCCAATATACTCGGCGATGGCGCCTGTGCTGTCGTCAATGTCACCACACCTTCTGTACCTGCAATAAACTGGTGAACATAATTGGCCGTTGTACCTGCGGAAATGGTTTGTGAACCCGTACCCGTTAATTGGCTTTCGGCAACGTCACCAAAGTTCACCGCCGTATAGTTGGTATTGATGGTCAGCGTAAATTGAGTACGATCACTCGCTAAACTATACGAACCTGCACTTGTGCCAACAACACCTGTCACGGATACCAATGTTGAAGGTTGATGCTCTTCCACACACAGGGTTGCGCCTGTCGTTAAACTATTGGGAATAGCAAAGCTGTAAGCACCTGCACCATCTGTTAATACCGTTTGATAGGTCGTGGCTGCACAGTCTGTTAAGGTCATGGTGATGTTACCAATGCCTAATTCGCCTGTTTCTTGTGTACCGTTATGCGGTGTGGCAATGCCTTTGCCGTTGTCTAAAAAGACTTTACCTTGAAGGGAGTAGGTATTGGCCGCATTGGTAATTCGACAAGTAATATCATCACCTGCCTTAGGGACAACATCAAAGGGCTGAGTTGAGCCAGACGGCAAAGCTGTCGCTAAACCTGTTGTGCGCGCATTACTACAATCTATAGAAGCGGCATATTGACTTAATAAAGAAGTGCCTGTGCTAATGATTTCGGTGAGCGTGTAAGTTGTGCCAATGGCTGCTTGGTAACTGCCTGAGGCAAGATAGGCCGCCGCCACGCCACCACTAATAACACCGCCACCTAGCGTTGCTGAACTGGATGTCATGGACACCACCGTACCACTCACACCACCCGTCCGAACTTCTGTGGTAAAACGGTCTGCGCTATTGATTAAACTCAATACCACTTTGTTAACACGAATAATCGGTTGTTTAATGCTATTGGTTAAGGTGCAGCTAATGTCATCGCCCGCTTTTGTCGTTAGGACAAAACTTTGGCCGCTACCTGAGGGCAAGGTCGTTGCTAATCCTGTGACACGCGCATTACTACAACTAATACTGCTGTTGTACTGACTGAGTGCAGATGTGCCAACAGAGATACTTTCAGTCAGCGAGTAGCTTGTACCAATCGTCGCTTGATAACTGCCTGTTGCGTTGTAAGTCGCCGCCCCACCCGTTGTTAATACACCGCCATCAAGGGTTGTCGAACCGCCTGTTCCTGAGACGACTGCTGCACCATTACGAATTTCGGTGGTAAATCGGTCATTTGGGTCAACCAAACTACTGACCGTTTTATGCACACGCACTAAGGGTTGCTTAATACTGTTTGTTAAAGTACAGCTAATATCATCACCTGCTTTTGGCACAATATTAAACGGTTGAGTTAGCCCTGTCGGTAATGTTGTTGCGATACCTGTCAGCCGAGCATTAGAACAACTCATGCTGGCATTGTATTGGCTCAGTGCGGATGTCCCTGCCGAAATTGCTTCGGTTAGCGTGTATGTTGTCCCAATCACTGCTTGATAACTACCTGTTGCGTTATCCGTTGTCAGTCCACCCGTTGTTACCACACCGCCACCGAGTGTCAAAGACGACGTGGTATTAGACACTACCGCTCCCGAAACTCCGCCTGTTCGAACTTGGGTCGTAAAGCGATCATTGGCATCAACCAAGCTACTGACTGTTTTATGCACACGAATAGTTGGCTGTTTAATACTATTGGTTAAAGTACAACTAATATCATCGCCATAATTTGTAGTGACATTAAACGGTTGCACTTGTCCTGTTGGTAACACCGTGGCACTACTGGCAAACGCATTGGTACAGGCAATGGATGTGGTGTACTGGCTCAATGCCGAAGTCCCAACGGAAATACTTTCTGTTAGGTTATACGGTGTGCTGGCTATCCCTTGAAAAGATCCTGTTGCGTTAAACGTTGCTACGCCGCCTGTGGTTAATACACCGCCCCCTGTTGTGGTGGATGCCGTTGTTCCTGACTGCAAACTATTATCGGCAACTAAACGAATCTCAGTAGTAAACAAGTCATTCACATCCACCAAACTACTGACCGTTTTATGAATGCGTAATTTAGGCTGCCTGACGGCATTGGTTAAGGTACACGTAATATCATCACCTGCCCGTGCCGCGATATTAAACGGCTGAGTACTACCTGTGGGTAATACCGTCGTAGGGCCACCAACACGCGCATTAGTACAACTGACACTGGTGTTATATTGAAAAGCTAAATTAGAACTGCCCGCCGTTAATACTTCGGTTAACGTATATGTTGTACCAAGTACACCTTGATAATTACCTGTCGCATTATAGGTAGCCACACCACCTGAGGTTAATACACCGCCACCAAGCGTCGTTGAAGCTGAAGTATTTGAAACTACAGTACCACTTACGCCTCCCGTTCTAACTTGAGTGGTAAAACGATCATTGGCATCAACCAAACTGGAGACGATTTTATTCACTTTGATTTTAGGCTGAATCACATCATTACTTAACGTACAGGTAATATCATCACCCGCTTTAGGTGTTAAATTAAATGGAGCGGTTGACCCTGACGGCAACGTCGTGGCCGAACCCGCCGTACGAGCATTGATACAGCTAATAGATGTTGTATATTGGCTAAATGCCGATGTACCTGCGGCAAAGACTTCGGTAAAAGTATAAGTAGTACCGACTGTCGCCGCATAAATACCCAAGGTAGGATATGTTCCTGCTCCGCCTGTGGTAAATACACCACCGCCCACCGTTGCTGAGGAGTTTGGATTTGACACAACTGTACCACTCACCCCACCTGTTCTAATTTGAGTAATAAAACGGTCATCAATATCCGCCAAACCGACTACCGTTTTTTGCACTCGAATTTTGGGTGCAACGACATTATTGGTAAAACTACAACTAATGTTATCGCCTAATTGTGGCGTGAGTTCATAAGGATACGCACCCGTTGGTAAGGGCGTGGTACTGGCAGCATAACTATTACTACAACTAAAGGTATTGCTGTATTGAGAAATATCCGATGCGCCAGCAGACAAAATCTCGGTGAAAGTATAAGTCGTGCCTACTAAGGCTTGATAACGACCTGCGGCGGTATAAGTCGCTACACCACCTGTGGTTAGTACACCGCCACCTGTAATGGCATTATTGCTTGTGCCTGAAACCACTGTACCACTCACGCCACCTGTTCTAATTTGAGTTGTAAAACGGTCAGTCGCATCGGCAATACTGGCGACTACTTTGCTCACTTGCAAACGCGGCAATGGTGTATTCGTTAAGGCGCAGGTAATTGAATCACCATTTTGCGGGGTAAACGTAAACGGTGGTGTACTGCCCGAAGGTAATACCGTACTACTACTCGTATTGGCGTTAACACAGCTAATCTCAGTGTAATACTGACTAAGTATGGATGTGCCTGCGGTAATTGCTTCGGTAATAGTTAAGGCTGTGCCTGCGGCGGCTTGATACGTGCCTGTTGCCGTTGCCGTGCTAGGGAAAGTTGCTATTGCACCTGTCACCACACCACCATCTGCGGTTGCGCCACTACCTGTGCCTGAGACAACCGTACCACTTACCCCACCTGTACGAATTTGCGTGGTAAAACGGTCAGCCACATCAATCAAACTGGCATTAACGGTTTTATTGACTTTAATTCGTGGTCGGGGAGTATTGGTAAAGGTACATTCCAAATCATCATATTTGGCGGCAGTAAAACTTAAAGAACTGGTTGCGCCTGTGGTCGTTACACCCGTGGCATTATTAATACACGAATAGCTACTAATATAATCGGCCAAGGTACTGCTAGAGCCAGCTGCGATGATTTCACGAATGGTATAAGTTGTCCCCACAGTAGCGGTGTAATTAACTATACTTGCCACGGTACTGCCCGCACCTGTCGTCGTCGTGGAGGCTAAGGTATTCGTATTTGGGGCATCTCGCACTTGCAAACTAAATTGGTCAGCCGCTACATAACGTGGCCCGCCCAAGGCTTTGGTAATGCGTATCCGTGGAGCGGTGCGTTTATTGGTCATGGTACACGTAATCGCATCACCCACCACAGGAGTCACCGTGTATGACTGAGTGGCATTAAACGTGCTTACAGGGGTTGATGGTAAAACAGTGAGTGAACCCACTTTGGCATTGGTACAATCAATACGCGTTTCGTAGTCGGTCATCGTTGTACCGCCCGATGCCACCTCAATTAAGGTATACACATTACTACCATTAGCAGGAACATACGTAATGTCTGTCGTACCTGAACCAGATGTCACCACATCATCTTGCCCTGCTGTTGTACTACTGACCGTTGAGTTAAGTACCGTCGCACTGGCGTTCCTAATCTGCATGGTAAACTCATTGGCATCTGCTAAACGATTATTAGCCAATGCTTTTTTGAGCACAATTTGTGCTGGGCCATTATCCAAAGTGCAAGTAATGTTATCGCCATGTTTAACCGTTAAATTAAATGATTGCCCTGCTCCATCGGGTAAAGTGGTAAATGGTCCATCACTACGCGTATTGACGCAATCAATAAAGGTTGAATAATTAGCCAGCAGTGTAGAACCTGTAACGATTGCTTCGGTCAGTGTGTAAGTCGTTCCTGCTGAGCCAGTAAAAGCGGTCACGGCACTATAGCTTTGTGGAAAGGTAGTTATATTGGTGTTGTTGGTTAACGCGGTACCCGCCGCCGTATTACCATCAGAAACCAAAGTCGCGCCATTATAAATTTGCGTTTTAAAGGTATCGACAGGGGTTATATTATCAACCACACCCGAAATACGCTTGTTTAAGGTAATACGGGGTGACTTAGGCGAGTTAGTCAAAGTACAGTTAATGTTGTCACCCGTTGCAGGGGTAATGGCAAATAATTGTCCACTACCTGTTGGCGCCCCCATGGCAACACCATTATTAGTACAACTAATCGTGGTGTCGTATTGGGTTTTACCTGATGTTCCTGCACTAATTACTTCGGTTAAATTGTAAGTAGTACCCGCCGCTACCATTAACGTACCTGATGCATTATACGTTCCCACACCACCTGTGGTTGTGACTGCACCACCCGTTAAGGGATTATTACTGGTAGAAGATAACAACAGTCTTGAACCAGTACTCTCACGAATCTCGGTGGTAAATCGGTCACTACTGTCCACTAAACCTGTTGCAATGGTCTTGTTGAGCTTTAGGCGTGGTTCACGGCCATTGGTTAAAGTACAACTAACGTTATCTCCTAATTGCGGCGTCACAACAAAACTTGTGCCTGCCCCCGTAGGTAAGACGGTACTACTCGCTCCATAACTATTGGTACAGGTGATACGACTATTATAATTGACTAGATTCGTTGTGCCTGATGTAGTTTCGGACAAGGTATAGTTCGTACCTGCGACCACTTGTGTGGCTGCAATTGTGCCGTTAGCTACCGTAGAGCCTGTTCCTGTAGTCGTTGTGGTGACATTAGTTACCCCACCTTGCACACGCATCAAAAACTGGTCAGTATTCGCCAAGCGCGCGCTAGTTAATGCCTTATTAAAAGCAATGACAGGATGCGTAATATTGGTCAGAGTACAGGTAATATCATCATTAAACTGCGGGGTAATATCAAACGATGAAGCCGTACCCGTCGGTAATACCGTACTACTACCCACCGTGGCATTAGTACAACTGATACTGGCACTATACTGACTCAGTGTGCCTGATGTCATCATTTCGGTAACCGTATAGGTTGTGCCAGACTTGGCCAAATAATAACCGCCTGCCGTATAACTGCCCACACCCGCCGTGGTTAATGTTCCGCCACCATTGGTGGCATTAGAAACTACAGGCCCAGCTGCTCCGCTCGTTCTAATCTGGGTCGTAAAACGGTCTGTGCCATTTCGTACCGTAGTCACGGTTTTATTGACGCGAATACGTGGATTACCGTTAGTTAACGTACAGCTAATCACATCATCTAGCTGTGGCGTTAAACTAAAACTCGTACCACTACCAGAGGGCAGTACGGTACTACTGCTACCATTAGTATTAGTACAACTTATGCGCGTATCGTAAGCACTTAAAGCACTCACTGAACCACCTGCCATGACTTCGGTTAAAGTATAGTTGACACCCGCACCCAAGAAGATAGGCCCTGCCACACCACCCGTGACGGCACTGCCTGCACCTGCGGTAGTACCACTGGCTAAGGGTGAAACCCCTTGATTGACTTGCACGATAAATTGATCAGCCGCATTTAAACGCCCCGACGTCGTTAAGGCTTTTTGCAGTATTAGGCGTGGTTGATGGGCAATATTAGTTAAAGTACAGGTGATGTTGTCATTGCCTTGTGGCGTGATATTAAAACTTTGGCCATTACCTGATGGCAATACGGTGCTACTTGCTCCATAGGTATTACTACAACTTATAAAGGTATTATAAAGACTCAAATCGGCAACAGGCGAACCTGCACCCACTTCGGTTAAGGTATAACTAATGCTTGGCGGTAAAATGGTTGCACCTGTCGTGCCTGTACCCCCTGTAATGGTACTCGCTGCACCTGTGGATGTGCTATTAGTCACTGCATTAACTACACTCAAGCCATTTTTAATTTGTACGGTAAATTGGTCATTGGCTGCGGCGCGAGTGCTTGCTAAGGCTTTATTGACGGTAATAATCGGTAATGGTGCGTTGGTAATAGTACAGCTAATATCGTCAGAATCTTGCGGGGCAATGGTAAAACTTTGGCCAACTCCCGAAGGTAAAGTGGTTGCAGCACCAAGCACTCGTGCATTGGTACAACTAATGCTTGAAGTATAAGCACTGAGCGTATTGGCACTGCCTGCGGCCATGACTTCGCTAATGGTATACGTTTGGTCAAAATCCGCTTCAAACTTGCCTGTGGCGGTAAATAAACCTGTCGTTACGCCCGTAGTCGTGACACCACCGCCTGTGGTTAATGAAGAAGCCGTTGAAGAAACCACATTACCTAAACTATCTTTAATGACGGTAGTAAATTGGTCGGCAGCATTGACACGGCCAATCAGGTTTTTATTCACTTTAATGACTGGCAAAACCTCAATAATCTCTGCTTCGACTTGATTGGTTGATGGGCCTTCACAAATGGGATTGGTTCTGTCCCATTTGTTTAAAGGATCGGAGCCATCGGCACTCGGTGTTTGTAATTCAAAAATCAGAGGCTCAGTGCCTTCACGTAATACGTCATAACTGGACTGCACAGGAATTTGCACACCGTATTTCGCATTGCCAAAAATACCCTGCCCTGCATCGTATTCGCCTGCGGGAATCGTCACCAGCCATAAATCAGAATTAGCCACATGGCTAATGGTTGGTGTTGTACCCGCCAAGCCAACAGGAGTCCCTAAAGTAAAGTCAAGATCAGAGCTAGCCGAACCGCTAATTTTACGCAATGCGACCACGGTAGGCGTTTGCACCGTACCATTCACCCGTAATTGCAAAGAGTTACCCGATGTGCCTTCAGGCATGGTAAATCTAGGGGCGGTATTTAGGTCAATTAAGGGTTTTAAAACCACGCGAATATCATCAATTAAGTTACCGTTACTACCTGTACTCGGTAAAACGGCCTCTAAACCAATTTGATATAAACCATCGGCTGGTGCAGAAAAAACGGCAGTTTGTGGGGCAAAAGCCGCTGTACTTTGCAATGAGAAATTTGAGTTTTGACTAGAAATGGCACCACCAATCGGCCCTGTATCATTAATGTTCCATAAACCCGCTGCCACTTGTTGTGGGTCTCCTCCTGCATTTAAACGCGCAGAGAAATAATAGTTCATGGTTACAACTTCACCCGCTTGTAAACAAATCGGCTGGTATAAACGTGACTGACTACTGGCATTTAACTCAGCAACAATACGATTATTTTGCGCTCCAAAACCACCATAAGTTGAGGCATAACCCACTTCTACATATTGCCCCGTATCAGTAGTACGCCATCCTGCAATACACGAATTAAAGGTACGGCCTGAAGCCAAACAACTATTATCTCCCCAGTAATACCATGTATCACCCGATGGCGTAGGAATAGTAACAGGTGTGCCATCTCGACGAATTTCAAAGTCTGGATTTTGAATAACACGCACGCCGCCCGCCATAGCCTGTTGGCTGCATAACAGCGTTAAAGTCAGCAGTAAAAAAGTAAAATACTTAATAAAAAGTTGGCGAGCTAAAAGCATTGATAGGACGTCCAGTTACAGCATCGTTGCTGAAAGCGCGGCCTCTGTCCTTAGATGCTGCCTATAATTATACGAATCAACTCAATCACAAAAATCATGAGCTCAAGAGAAAAAACACCCATAAAATATAACAGTCGATATTTGTGATAGCGTTCTCAGAAATTATAGGACTACTCAGTGATTTTGTACATTTTTAGCTCCCCCTGAATGAAACAAAGACGACCAAGCCACCAAAAGACAAGATTAGCGGAAAAAAGCCGTCTAAATCACCTCCGCCAAATTGCCTTTTTCTTCCAACCACGTTTTACGATCACCCGACCGTTTTTTGGCTAACAACATATCCATGATAGCTTCGGTAGCAGGTACGTCTTCTAAGGTCAATTGCACAAGACGACGGGTATTAGGATCCATCGTCGTTTCACGCAATTGCAACGGATTCATTTCGCCCAAACCTTTGAAGCGGGTGACTTGTGGTTTAGCACGTTTATTTTCAGCCGCCAAACGATCAAAAATACCCTGCTTTTCACTATCATCTAGCGCGTAATAGGTATCTTTGCCACAATCAATACGATACAACGGCGGCATGGCAACAAATACATGACCACGCTTCACCAATGAGGCAAAATGTTTGACGAATAATGCACACAGCAATGTGGCAATATGAAGACCATCGGAGTCGGCATCGGCCAAAATACACACCTTACCGTAACGCAAGCCTGTTAAATCGTCGTTACCAGGGTCAACACCAATGGCAACGGCAATATCGTGAACTTCTTGTGAGCCTAAAACTTGGTCAGAAGCCACTTCCCACGTATTCAAAATTTTACCGCGCAACGGCATAATCGCCTGAAACTCTTTATCACGCGCTTGTTTCGCTGAACCACCTGCGGAATCTCCTTCCACTAAAAACAACTCGCTGCGCATAATATCTTGACCTGCACAATCGGCCAGTTTTCCGGGTAATGCGGGCCCTTGGGTGATTTTTTTGCGTTCAATTTTCTTGCCTGCTTTTAGGCGTTTATTGGCACTGGCAATAGCCAATTCAGCAATTTGTTGACCGACATCGGGATGTTGATTCAGCCATAACGAAAACGCATCTTTGACCACCCCTTGCACAAATACCGAGGCTTCACGGGACGATAAACGCTCTTTGGTTTGACCTGAAAACTGAGCCTCTTGCATTTTCATCGACAAGACAAAAGCCACTTTCTCCCAGATATCTTCGGGCGCAAGCTTCAGGTTACGTGGCAGCAAGTTTCTAAACTCACAAAACTCACGCATCGCATCGGTTAAACCCTGACGCAATCCGTTGATATGCGTACCGTGTTGCACCGTCGGAATGAGATTCACATAAGATTCTTGAATCGTTTCACCGCCTTCGGGCAACCAAAATACCGCAAACTCACAAGCTGCGTGTTCACCCTTAAAATCACCCACAAAAGGTTCTGCAGGTAATACGACATCGTTTTTGCAGCTATCAATTAAATAGGCGCGTAAGCCATCTTCAAAAAACCAGACTTCTTCTTCTTTAGCTTGTTTATCAACCCATTTAATTTGCAAATTGGGGCATAACACCGCTTTGGCTTTTAATAAATGCTTTAATGCTTTGGTGGCAAATTTGGGCGTATCGAAATATTGTGGGTCAGCCCAAAAACGCACACTCGTGCCCGTATGACGTTTGGGTACGCTACCCACGACAGCTAATTCACTGGCTTTATTCCCATTAGCAAAACTAATCGCGTACTCTTGACTGTCACGCTTGACTTTGACTTGTACCAGTGTCGATAAGGCATTCACTACCGAAATACCAACCCCATGCAAACCACCCGAAAACTGATAGTTTTTATTGGAAAATTTGCCACCTGC
>Ga0114982_1001521_pt1 | contig 11046 bp, 6 predicted proteins | sample Shrwel_input2_FT_FD_87183 | JGI IMG/M metagenome (GOLD analysis project Ga0114982, IMG submission 87183) | Subsurface microbial communities from deep shales in Ohio, USA - Utica-3 well 1 S input2 FT | ecosystem: Environmental > Aquatic > Deep subsurface > Shale gas/oil reservoir > Produced... | reverse complement strand
GCAGGCCAGTGCGCGGATCAGCTCGGGATACACCGAAATCGGCGCGCCGCTGATGGGAAAATTCTCCAGCGCGCGCAGGGTGTGAATGCCGTAATAGGCGTGCTCAGGCAGGTGGCGCGCGCCCAGCAGGTCGTGTTCAAGGCGGGAGGCAGGCGAAGTCATCGGGGAAAAGTCCAGTCAGGCATGGGGAACAACGGGAGCGGACTATAGCCATGCCGGCAAACGGCTGACCAATGCTGTTTGTTCATCACGCCATGCCGCGACGGCATAGTTGGCGCTGATGCGGCGCAGCAAAAGCCCATGCAAAAACAGGGGTTTGCTGCGCCGTCCCGCCCGCTGCTCCGTGTTGTCGGGGCAAGGCGGGCGGGAAAGTGTCAGCGAGCAGAAGGCGCAGGCCCCCAGCCACCGCCCAGCGCCTTGAACAGTGCCACGCTGGCATTCAGCTGCGCCTGGCGGGCGGCGATGTGTGTCAGTTGGGTGTCGTTGAAGGTGCGCTGGCTGTCCAGCACGTCCAGCAGGCTGGGCGTGGCCGGCTTGCTGGCGCAGCTGGGTCAGGCCCAGCGTGTGACGGGCGTTGGCCACCCGGCTGACCTGGGCGCGCTCGGCTTCGCCATCTTCACGCAGGCTGACCAGTGCATCGCGCACCTCTTTGTAGGCCACTTGCAGGGCGTTTTGCCAGCTGATCAACGATTGCTGATTGAGCGCGCGCGCCTGATCCACCCGTGCCGAGGTGCGGCCAAAATCCAGAATCGGCATCAGCGCGGAAATCCCCAGCGACCACGCCCCGGCACCGGCGCTGAATAAATCGGCCAGGGTCTGGCTTTCGCTGCCGGTGCTGCCGGTGAGGGTAAAGCGCGGAAAATACCCGGCCTTGGCCACGCCGATATTGGCGTTGGCCGCCACCAGCTGCTGTTCGGCCTGCATCACATCCGGGCGCGCCTCGATCAACCTTGCCGGCAGGCCGGCGGGGGGATGCGGTGGCAGAGGCAGTTGGCGCACATCACCGGCAGTCAGGGTCAGTTCTGGCTGGCCGCTCAGCAGCGCCAGCTGGTGGCCGGCCAGCGCACGCTGGCGGCGCAGCTCGGCCTGCTGGGCACGGGCGGCCTGCAGGGCGTTATCCGCCGCCTGGCTGTCCACCAGCGAGCTGAGGCCGGCGTTTAGCCGCAGCTGCATCAGCCGCTGGCTGTCCTCGCGCGTGCGCACGGTGTCGCCCACCACCGCCAGCTGGGCATCCAGCGCACGCAGATCCAGGTAAGCGCTGGTGACCACGCCGGCCACCGACAGGCGCACGGCATCGCGTGCATACTGGCTGGCCAGCAGGCTGGCGCGCACCGATTCATTGGCGCGGCGCACCCGGCCCCACACGTCCAGCTCGTAGGAGGTGCTCAGCGTGGCGCTGCGCGCGGTGCGCAGGCGTGGCGAGCTGGCCGAATAGCTGGCGGTGCGGGTGCTGGCCTGGGTCTTGCTGGCGCTGGCACCCCCGTCGATTTCCGGCAAAAATGCCGCGCCGGCTTCACGGGCCACGGCGTCGGCCTGCTCCACCCGTGCCACCGCCAGGCGCATGTCGGCATTGTGCGCCAGCGCCTGCGTGACCAGCTGATTCAGCGTGGGGTCCTGGAACAGCGTCCACCAGTCGGCGGCCACCGTGGTGCTGGCCGCGCCAGTGCTGCCGGCGACGCTGGTATCAAAGCTGGCCGGCAGCGCGGCGCTGGGGCGCTGGTAATCCGGCCCGATGGCGCAGCCCGCCAGGGTCAGCACCGCCAGTGCAGCGGCCAGGGGAGTAATGCGCGCCATCATGCCTGTTTCTCCTCGTCGTCGGCGTCGATGTGCGCCGGATCCACTTGCTTGCCGCGCTCCAGCCACTTGAAGAACAGCGGCACAAACAGCGTGGCAATAAAGGTGGCGGCCAGCATGCCGCCAAACACCCCGGTGCCCATCGACTGCCGTGCGCCAGCGCCGGCCCCGGTGGCCTTGACCAGCGGGAACACGCCCAGCACAAAGGCCAGCGAGGTCATGATGATGGGCCGCAAGCGCAGCCGTGCCGCCTCAATGGCAGCATCGGCGGCGCTCATGCCTTCGCGGTATTTCTGCGCGGCAAACTCGACAATCAGGATGGCGTTTTTCGACGCCAGCCCGATCAGCACCACCAGGCCAATCTGGAAGTAAATGTCGTTGGGCATGCCGCGCAACCAGATGGCGGTGAGCGCGCCCATCAGCGCAAACGGCACCGACATCACCACGGCGATGGGCAGCGACCATTTTTCATACTGGGCGGCCAGGATCAAAAACACCATGATGATGGCAAAACCAAAGGCTTGCAGCGACGAGCCGGCGCTGCGCTTTTCCTGGAAAGCCTGGCCGGTCCAGGCAATGCTGTAGCCCTCCGGCAGCGTGGCCGCAGCCACGTCCTCGACCAACTGCATGGCCTGACCCGAGCTCACCCCCGGCTTGCTGTCGCCCATCACCTTGGCGGCAATAAAGCCATTGAAGCGCTCCACCTGCTCGGGGCCGACCACGTTCTTCACCGTGGCAATCGCCGACAGCGGAATCATTGCCTGGCTGAGCTGGCTCTTGACGTACAGCCGGTTGATGTCGTCCGGCTTCATCCGGTATGACGCTTCGGCTTGCAACTGCACCCGATACACCCGCCCCGCCTTGTTGAAGTCGTTGACGTAGTAAGCGCCCAGGGTGCTTTGCAGCGTGGTGTATACGTCCGTGATGGCAATGCCCAGCGCCAGGGCTTTTTGCTCGTCTACTTCGACAAACAGCTGCGGCACGGTGGGGCGGAAGAAGGTGGAAATCCGGGTGAATTCCGGGTGTTTCTTCAGCGCGTCCATAAAAGCTTCCAGCACGGCGTTCAGCTTTTTCGGGTCGCCATCCACCCGGTTTTGCACATACACCTCAAAACCGCCGGTGGTGCCCAGGCCCTGAATCGGGGCCGGATTGAACACCAGCGCCATGCCGTCTGGCTGGCGCATGCCGTAGCCCATGAACTTGCCGACCAGATCCTGCGCCTTGCCCTGGCGCTCTGACCAGTCTTTCAGGGTAACGAACACCGTGCCGGCGTTGGTTTTGTTGCCGCCGCTGATCAAATCAAAACCCGAGACAATAAAGGTGTGCTCCACCGCCTCATCCTTGGTCACCATCTGGCGCATGCGCTCGCCGGTGGCTTCGGTGCGCTTGAGCGTGGCACCGTCGGGCAGGCTCAGTGCCGAAATCAGCCGGCCCTGGTCTTCGGAGGGCACAAAGCCGCCGGGGGTGATCTTGAACAGCAGGGCGGTCATGGCAATCACCCCGGCAAACACCAGCACGCCCACCACACCGTGGCGCAGGGTAAAGCGCACGGTGCCGGTGTAGCGGGTGGTCAGCCGGTCAAAGGCCCGGTTGAACGGGGCAAACAGCTTGTTTTCGGTGTGCTGGGCTTTCAGCAGCAAGGCACACAAGGCCGGGGTCAGCGTCAGCGCCACCACGCCCGACAACACCACCGCCACCGCCACGGTCACGGCAAACTGCTTGTACAGCTGGCCGGCAATGCCCCCCAGAAAAGCCACCGGCACAAACACCGCACACAGCACCAGCACAATGGCAATCAGCGCGCCGGTCACTTCGTGCATGGCCTTGATGGCCGCCTGCTTGGGCGAGAGTTTTTCTTCTGCCATCAGCCGTTCGACGTTTTCCAGCACCACAATGGCGTCATCCACCACAATGCCGATGGCCAGCACCATGGCAAACAGGGTCAGCGTGTTGATCGAGAAGCCAAACAGCCACAGCCCGGCAAAGGTGCCAATCAGCGAAATCGGCACCGCCACCATCGGAATCAGCGTGGCGCGCCAGCTTTGCAGGAACAAAAACACCACGGCAATCACCAGCACCATGGCTTCAATCAGGGTGTTGGTGACCTCCTTGATCGAGGCGGTGACAAAGCGGGTGCTGTCCACCGGAATCACATAGCCCATGCCCGGCGGGAACTTCTGTTGCAGCGCCTGCATCTTGCTGCGCACCTGCTCGGCCACCTCCAGCGCATTGGCCCCGGTTTGCAGAAACACGCCCATGGCGATGGTGGGCTGGCCGTCCAGTGTCACCCGTTGCTCGTAGCTGTACGCCCCCAGCTCGATGCGCGCCACATCCTTCAGCCGCAGCACGCCGCCGGGGCCGCTGGCGCGGATGACGATATTGCCAAATTCTGCCTCGCTCAGCAGCCGGCCCTTGGCGGTCACGGTGTAGACCAGTTGCTGGTCATTCGGGGCCGGCTCCTGGCCAATCTTGCCAGCGGCGTTTTGCGCATTCTGGGCGTTGATGGCGGCGGCAATTTCGCTGGTGGTGACCGCCAGCTGGGCCATGCGGTCGGGCTTGAGCCAGATGCGCATGGAGTAATCCTGCGCGCCAAACACCGTCACATCGCCCACGCCGTTCACTCGCTTGAGTTCATCCACAATGTTCAGCGAGGCGTAGTTGGACAAAAACAACGTGTTGTACTTGCCGCCATCGGATTTCAGCGCCACCACCTGCAGAATATCGGTGGAGCGCTTTTGCACCACCACGCCATTGCGCCGCACGGTTTCTGGCAGGCGCGGCTCGGCGGCTTTCACCCGGTTATTGACGTTCACCGCCGCCATATCGGCATTGGTGCCCACCTCGAAGGTGGCGGTGATGCTCACCACGCCATTGGCCGCTGCCGACGAGGTGAAATACAGCATGTTTTCCACGCCGTTGAGCTGCTCTTCAATCGGTGCCGCCACTGTTTTGGACAGGGTTTCTGCCGATGCACCCGGATAGGTGGCGGTAATCACCACGGTGGGCGGGGCAATTTGCGGGTATTGCGCAATCGGCAGCACCTGCATGGCCACCAGCCCGGCAATCACGATAATGATGGAAATCACCGAGGCAAAAATTGGCCGGTTAATAAAAAATTTGGCCATGGCTCAGCCTTTCTTGCCATCAGCAGCCGGCTTGTCGCCGCCAGCCGCACCCGGCGCGCGCGGGGTGACCGGCATGCCCGGCTTGAGCTTGATCAGATTGTCGATAATCACCTTGTCACCGGCCTTCAGCCCGCCCAGGATCACCCAGTCCTTGCCCAGCCATTCGCCGGCCTGCACCGGGCGTGGCGTGGCCTTGTTGTCGGCGCTCACCGTCATCACCCGCGCACCCTGCTCACCCTGCGCCACGGCGGTTTGCGGCACCAGAAACACCCCGTCACGCTCGCCGGTGACCAGGCGCACGCGCACAAACTGGCCAGGCAGAATCTGCTGTTCGCTGTTGTCAAACTCGGCGCGCAGCTGCTGCGTGCCCAGCGTGGTGTCGATATTGCTGGCGACAAAATTCAGCTTGCCGCGCGTGGGAGACACCGAGCCATCCGGCAACACCAGCTCCACCCTCTGCACGGCGTTGGCCGTCACCCGGCGCGCCGGAAACTTGGCCAGATCGCCCTCGCCCAATGCAAAACGCACCCAGGCCGGGTTGGGCTGCTGCACCGAGGTCAGCAGGCTGTCGGCGCTGGAAATCAGATTGCCTTCGGATTTCACCGCCCGCCCGGCCACCCCGGCCACCGGCGCGGTGACCGTGGTCCACGACAAATTCAGCTCGGCCTGCCTGAGCGCCGCCTGGGCCATGGTATTGGCTGACACCGCGTCGTCGTAGTCTTTTTGTGCCACGGCCTTGGCCTCGGCCAGCCCTTTCAGCCGCGCCACTTCGCGCGCGGTTTGCTCGGCGCGGGCGCGCGCCTCGGCAGCGGCGATTTCATACGGCGCGCGGTCGATCTGGAACAGCGCCTGCCCGGCCTTCACCGGCTCGCCTTCCTGATACAGGCGCTTGAGCAAAATGCCGCCCACCCGCGCGCGCACCTCGGCCTCGCGCGCACCTTCGGCCTGGCCCATCACCTCGACACGGATCGGTGCCTTTTGCGGCTGCATCTCCAGCACGGTAACCGGCATGGGGCCTTGCGGCGGCGGGGCATCGGCTTTTTTCTCGCCGCAACCGGCCAGCAAAGCCCCCGCGCAGGCCATGGCCAGCCAGGCCGTGCGGGAGGGGCGGCACGATAAGGATGAACAAAAACGGCGCTTCACAAGCGTCATGGCGGGTTCCTTTGTCGGGATCAGAAGGTAGACTGGCGGCGGGTTGGAATTCAGTTGGATGACCAAGGGAAACGCTGAAAAAATCGTCATTCCCGCGAGAGCAGGAATCCAGAGTGTTGATTTTGCTGGGTTTTGCGTTTGGCAACAACGATTGCTCTGAATAAATCAGCGTGTCCAAAGAGGATAAGGGTATGCTGACACTATCTTTCCAGCAAGATATCCGGTGAGGTTTTACTTTATGTTACATGGCGCACACACCGTCGTGCATGGCGGGGCCGCCACGCCACCGCAAAAAGGGCAAACGGATGAATAGCCTGCAACACCACCACTGGGATGTCTCCCTGGACCCCCACACCGTGCCGGTGTTCCTCTGGCTGCAATGGGCACACCGCCGCTCGCTGCAACCCATGCAGCCCACGCTGGCCCGGCATGGGCTGTCCAGCGCCGAGTTCGACCTGCTGGCCACCCTGCGCAACGCCGAACCGGAACACACCCTGACCCCCTCGCAACTGCTGACGCAGATGCTGCTGACCTCCGGGGGCTTGAGCAAGGTGATGGCGCAACTGGAAGCGCGCGGGCTGATTGCCCGGCTATGCCGCGACGACGACCGCCGCATCAAGCCGGTGCGGCTGACGACAGATGGCAAGGCACTGATTGAACAGGCCATGGCCGAAGCCGTGGCCCAGGCCGGCACCTGGCTGCGCGCCGCGCTGAGCGCGCAAGAACTGACGCAACTGACCGGGTTGTTGCGGCGGGTGGCGGAGGTGGCGGCGGAAGATGCTCAGTCTTGCAGCAGCGGCGCAGGCAAGGGGCGGTAGCGGTCGAGCAGTTCGGTCAGAAACACCTGCCCCGCCGCCAATGCAGCGTTGCCACCGCGGCACAGCTCAGCCCAATGTTGCGCCAGATACAGGGGCCAGGTGTCGTTGGCGTGCTGGGTGTTTTTTTCCAAGGCCAACTGCTGCTGCACAGCCTGTTGCTCGCTGGCCAATATGGCCGCATCAGCCTGGTTGGCCAGGGCATGTAAATAGCGCCACAAGGCGGTTTCCAGCGGCAGTTGACGCTGGCTGGCGGTATCGTAGCGCGTCAGCAGCGGCGTGGCCCACGCTGCCGCCGCTGCCGCCTGGCGCAAGGCCTGCGCCAGCACAGGCAAACGCCCGGCCTCGCTGCTTGCCGCCGGGGCCGGCGCAGCCTGCATGCTGTGGGCAAAGGCCAGCCAGAGCGGGTCGGTCTCGGCGGCGGTTGACTGCACGGTGAGCGGCGCCTCTTCGGTCAGGGGAGCCTCTCCGCCACGCGCCTGACGACGTAGCAAATCACCGAGATAACCTTCTGCCTTTGGATTGCCCGGATAGCGGCGGACAAAGCACTGCAAATGCTCAATCGCGGCATCCAGATCGCCAGCGGCCTTGCGGCGGGCATAGGCGGTGGCTAGCAATACAGCACAGGATTGATTATCTGGCTTCACCCGCAACCCATACTGGGCGTGCTGCAAGGCCAGCGGCCAATCCTGGCGGCGAATGGCCAACTGCGCCAGAGTAGAGTGGGCGTGCACATCATCTGGCTCCAAGGCCAGAATTTGCTGCAATAAGCGGTGCGCCTGGGCCAGGGCGTTGGCGTCAGCGCTATCTGCCAGCAGGCGCGCCAGCTCTAGCCGGCACGCCACATCATCGGGAAAACGGCGAGTCATCTCCCACAACACCCACTGCGCCCGCTGCGGCTGCCCCGCCTGACGCAAGGCCAATTCCCACAGCATCCACTGGCGCGGGTCGGCGGCGTCCAGGCGTAGCGCCAGCTGAATCCATTCAAATAGCTGGGCGCGGATAGCGGGGTCGGTCAGGGGGAAGCGTTCACACAAGGCGCGGGCGCAACGGTCTAAGTTGCGCACAAAATAATATGCATCTCCCGTTTGTTGCACATAGCCCTCATGTGCCTTTAACAGCGGAGAAATAGCTTTCCATGCTTGCGCGATGAAGCTGGCACGGCGTACTGCGTAGACAGCTTGGTCGGTTTCTGTAGCCAAACCCGGCGGCATTAACTGATACTCCGCACGCCCTCCACCACGCACCTCTGTTTTTTGCAAACCCAGCAAACTCAGCAGCGAATTCACTTTATGATCGCCCAGCCCACCCAAGGTGGCGTACAAAAACGCCCGTGTCTGGCCAGGGGAAAGGTCGGCATTGCGCGCCAGCACCTCGCCCAATTGCTCGCCCAGCGCTTCCAGTGCCGGCACGCCCCAGTGTTGGCGCTGCTGATAACGGTCGAGCAAGGCTTGCACTTGCAGGCGCAGGTTGCGCAGGGCGTCGTCTTCGCGCAGCGGCAGGCGCGCCAGCGCCAGCAGGCCCAGGCTCAGGTAGCGCAATGAGCGGCTGCGGCCGGCGTCCAGCACGCAGCTGCGCCAGAAAAACTGCAAATGGTCGTCGCTGGGCTGTGCGGCCAGCACTTGCCAGTAATCATATTCCGGGTCGCGAAAAGCCGAGATGGTGAGCGAGGCGCACCAGCTGCGCCATGCGCCGCCGTGTTGGCGCAGGGCCGCCAGGGTGGTGGGCAGTTGAAAATACAGCGGCCATTGCAGCGCCTCACACACCTGGGCGGCATACGCGCTCAGGCGGCGCGCGGACGGCAGCGCAGACTGGCGCTGTTCCAGCAGCCAATCGTGCAGCCCGATGTCCAGCAGGGCGGGCAGGTCGGCGCACTCGCCATCCTCACGGCTGCTGGCCGGCTCGCCAAACAACGGCTGGTTGACCAGACGGCAGCTGCGCGGCAACACCGCCAGCAAGAATTCATGCGCCTCCACCCGTGCAAACGGGCTGATGTCAGCGCTGCCGCGCAGCAAGGCGCTGACCGCCGCCTTGGGCGATTGGCGCAGTTGCTCGGCCCACTGCCGCCAGCTCATGTCAGCTCCTCGCCAAACTGTGGGCAATTCAGCTGCTGGCGCAAGCCGCGCACATGGCGGTTGCGCGCGTCCAGCCATTGCGCATCGCTTTCCAACGGGTGCGGCTGGCTGATAAAGCCCAGCGCTTTAAGGTGGCGCGGCAGGTAGTCCAGCGGAAAATTCAGCAATTCAGGGGTAAAGTCGTCCGGTACGTCCAGGCAGGACAAATCCAGCGTGTGGCCGCAACTGTGCGGGCCCGCCGGCTGGGCGCTGGGCACAAAGGCCCGCGAGAATTCCGCATCCAGCATGGTGGGGCGGGCGCAACTGGCGGTGGCGCCTTTGTCGGTCGCCAGTATTCTGGCCTGGCGCACTTCGTCCAGGGTGTAGCACATCAAGGCCACGGGCAAGGGTTGGCCGGGGGTGCTGGGCCAATGCTCCAGGCCCAGGCGGTTGCGCAGCAGGTGCGGCCAGTCTTGCTTGATCAGCGCCTCCAGATTGCCGCCAAAGGCGCGCAGGGTGGTGGCGAACATCGGGCGCGCCTGCGTGCGCTGCTGATTCCACTGCATCATCAGGCTATCAAACATCGCTTGGTCTGGCGCGGGCAGGCTGGATTTGCGCAGGTCTTTTTGCGACCTGAAAAACCGCACCCAGAAGCGCTCCGCCAGCGCAGCGGTCAACGAGTGGCTGAATAGCCCACTCAGTGATTCCAGCCGCAGCAGCTGGATATTGTCGTGATTTTGCCAATGCAGGTGGGCCACGTCATTAATAGGAGAGAAACACGCCGAGGTGCGCGGCAAGTCTTTGGGCGGCTGCACCATGTCTTTGACATAATCGGTGTGACCGGCCTTCCAGTCGGCGTGATCGCGCACATCGCCCACATAGTCAGTGTAGTCGTCAGCGCGGGCGTCAGACACAGCGTGCTCCCAGCGAAAATTGGCGGCGGCGCAGCGCCAGTCTATGCCAGCCGCCGCCGCAGCGGCGTCGGTGGCAAGTTCAGTGAGTATAGGTGAGAGACGCATCAGACAACACCTTGTGCAGAAGGGGCCGGGACGAAGGGGCGGGATCAAGCATGGCGGGAAGCCGTCATCTTACCCATTTGCCATGGCAAGTGGCAATTGCTTTACCTAGGGACGCGCTGATTTATTCAGAGCAATCGTGTTTGCCAAAAGCAAAACCCAGCAAAATCAACACCCTGGATTCCCGCCTTCGCGGGAATGACGATTTTTTCAGCGTATCCCTAGTAGCCAGTCACGTTGAAACACGATGGCTCACGTTCCACGACGAACCACTCGCCACGCCCCACCGCGTCATTCCCGCGCAGGCGGGAATCCAGGGGCATCCACAGCGCGCTGACTATCCGACAACGCTCAACACCCATAGCGCACGCTGTGGCGCGGTCTGGGTTCCCGCCTTCGCGGGAACGACACGTCAGATGAAACTCATGCCGAAAGCGGTCGAGTCGCCTGTCATTCGGTTCATATCATGGTGACTGGCTACTAGGGTAATCGCATGCCCCCCTACAATCAATCCGCGCTTTCCCTACACCAGAAAATCCCATCCTGTCGGGCCAATATAGTGGGTTTTCATCTCCGGCGACTCAACAAACGCCGTCGCCACCTGATCCAGCGACACCGAACCCGACTTCAGCAACTGAACCCACGCCGCCTTGCCGCCTGCATCGGCATTGCGCCCCAGCAGTGCCTGGTACAGCACTTCCACGTCGTTTACCGGGTCGCCGGTCAGCGCCCAGCCACGCGCCTGGCCTTCAGGGGTTTTCATCATGTTCAGTGCCATGCTGCCCATGCTGTAGCCCTTGGCTTGCAGATCACCAAAGTAATCAAAACCATAAATATCCGTCTGACGTCCGAGTACCTTCTGGTACATCCCGGCCAGCGCATTCAGCGCGGGTGGGTTTTGCACGTTCAGTGCGTTGTCAGCAAATTGCAGGGTTTCGGTATTGATCACCAGCGTGCTCTTGCTTGGGTCGGCTTTGTTGATCACCTTGACGAAGCCATGGTGTTTTTCCACGGTGTAGTCGTCGGCCTTGCCGGTGAATTTGGCGGTGTCGGAGTCCGCGCCGCCGTGCAGGATGTTCTGGCCGTTTTC
>Ga0114982_1001519_pt1 | contig 11072 bp, 17 predicted proteins | sample Shrwel_input2_FT_FD_87183 | JGI IMG/M metagenome (GOLD analysis project Ga0114982, IMG submission 87183) | Subsurface microbial communities from deep shales in Ohio, USA - Utica-3 well 1 S input2 FT | ecosystem: Environmental > Aquatic > Deep subsurface > Shale gas/oil reservoir > Produced... | reverse complement strand
TCTGTTGGTGTTGCTACTGAACCAAGAACAAGGTTCTTATCATCAATTGTAATTTCTGTTGAGTTAATCGTAGTTGTTGTACCGTTAACTGTTAGGTCCCCTGAAAGAACCAAAGATGTACCAGTTGCAGCACCAATGTTTGGTGTTATAAGTGTTGGGGTATCAGCAAAAACAAGTCCGCCAGTACCAGTCTCATCAGAGATTACTGTACGAAGTTCTGCAGAAGTAGTTGATGCAAAAACATCTAACTTATTATTTGTAAGAGCAACAGTACCTGTAGCATCTGGCAAAGTAATAGTACGATCTCCTGTAGGGTTTGTTACTGTAAGAGTTGTTTCGCTACCATCTGCTGATGAACCTTCAAATACAACGCTTGAGTCATTAAGAGTAAGACCAGTTACTACTGGACTTGTCAGTGTTTTATTTGTAAGTGTCTGTGTATTTGTTGTTCCAACTACCGCACCTGTTGCACCGTGTGCTTCTGTAGCGCCTGTGTGAGTTGTAAGATCTGATGATGAAGCCTTATTTGAAAGATCAGTAGTAAGACCCGAAATCTTAGACTGTGCAATTGCTGCTGATGCGCTAATATCTCCATCAACAATTGTTCCATCTGCAATCATGGCGGAGGTAACTGTTCCTGAATCTGCTGCAGTAATGGCAGTTCCTGAAATCTTAGTTTTAGCAATTGCTGCTGCTGAGTTAATATCTGCATCTACAATTGTGTCATTTGCAATCATTGTGCTAGTTACTGTGCCAGAATCAGCACTTGTAATTACAGTTCCTGTTACGTCTGGGAATGTAATTGTACGATCTGCTGTTGGGTCAGTTACTGTAAGAGTTGTTTCAAAATCATTTGCAGTTGTACCTTCAAATACAATTGAAGTTTCAAATGATCCGACTGCTGGGGCTGCTGCCCACTTAACGCCATTTGTTTCGCTTGAGTCTGCAGTAAGAACATATCCGTTTGTTCCTAGTGCAACTCTGGTACCAGTGTTTGATCCTGTACCAACTAATAAGTCACCTTTTGCGTCAAAGATTTCTTTTGTAATTACATCGTGTGTGTTGACGGTAGCCGTAGCACCTTCAACCACTAAGCCATTTTTAATTCTAAAGGCTTTGTCTACTGTTGCCATTGTGGTTCTCCTTTGGGGTTATGCCTTAAGACCAGTTCGGTAGTACCTAATGGTCATAGGTGTTAGTGATGGTGTTACCGTCATACTGATTATACCAGAATTTAAGTTAGCAGTGATATTTCCAATAGCATTTGCTGTATTAGATACCGTGCCAAACTCTGTTATATTTTGATTTGTTCCGTCAAAAACTATGTTAATCTCTGTGCTTTTGTATACGCTTGTTGATGGATGGGATACTTGAATTAAGTACTTAATTGTTCTCCATACGGATGTATCAATAGTGTCAAATACCGTGGCTGTTTCAATTCCTGTTATTGTTGCTGAGTTATTTCCATCTCCACCCAGCGCTTCTGCACGGTATGAAGTGGTATCAATTAAATCTGCAAAATCTTGTCCAGTAGGCCTGTCTCCAGACTCAAATTTTGTTTTTAATGTGCTAATTGGAATAACGGCCATATATGTGATTATATCATAAAATATAAAATGTACTGCCAATGACTGCTATACCAATGCCTGGTGCATTGTTACCAGATATGCCAGGGTATCCCAAATCAGTAAACCTAACTTTAAAAGGATATATACCTTGAATCTCAGTAAGAGTTGCACCAATTCTTTTTATATTGGTTTTAGAGTAGTTGGTTTGCTTTACCGAAGTTCTTACAGTATCAAGAGTTGTTACTTTTTGTACTGGCATGATTAACTTTCGTATGCGCCAGTTATATCAGCAATAACTGTAATTGTTCCTTTACATACCGTCCAGGTTCTTGTACCGTCGGATAGTTGTATATCAAAAGCATCTCCAGTCACAAGATCTTCTGACTCTCCAGAAGTTAGTGAAACTGTAAATTCTCCATCGTCATCATTTAATGTTGCTTCTGGAGTAAGAGAAAGAATTAATGTATTATTTGTTGATGGTCTAACAATATCCATAGCAATATCCCACTCACTAATTGTTAGTGGAACTCTTTCTTCATCTGTTACATAAACTCTAAATGCTGCTGTATCTCCACGAACTAATGTCCATAGAACAGTTGGTGGGGCTGATCCAATAGAAAATGAATCTGATCCTTGACCTCTATATGTTGCCATAATTATAATCCTGCCTTAACTGCACCCCAGGTGCCGTTGCCTTTTGGTGGTGTAACAAGTATAACGCCTGTTGTTGAATTGGCCTTTAAAACCACTCCTACGGCTCCTGAGCCACCTGCTGGCTTTGTTGCTGTAAGTCCTCCAGTTGTTCCAACATATAAAATATTTCCAGCGGTATATGAAGAAGTATTTACTCCAGTAAAAATACCAGAAATAAGTGCTACACCATCGCTACCATTTGTAATAGAAGTTGTTGCTAATCCTATTACTGGAAAGGTTGCAAGGTTTGTTGATACCGATTTTGCAACGGTAGTTTTAGTAGTAAAACCAGTAGCATAAATAGGATCACCCTTAGCAATTGTTACACCACTGTTATTTGTTATTTCATGTGTAAAATATGGTAAACCTAGGCTTGGCAGTACCGCTTCAATTCTCTCTGCTAAGGCTTGGATATCACCTGCGACATCAACTGCGTCTGTGTCTAAAGGAAAGGGTAAATCATAAATTGTAGTTTCAGCCATGATAACAATTATTATACCACTTCATGAGGATTATATTTTATAATTTTATAAAAATGTTGTCTAAAAGTTGACCTTTAAGTCCAAAAGATGCTATAATTAATATATGCTACCAACAGGTAGCATTTGTTCTCTAGGAGGTAATTTACAATGAGAGAAGCAAAAGTTTGGCTAGGGGTGTTGGTTTTGGTTATCTGTAGTGCCGTTTTTTCTGGTGCTGCAAGAGCCACTGCTGAAAACAACTTACTAAGTAAAGACTCTATGGAAATCTCCGCCACCCCCAAGGTGGCTTTTTTGGTTTCTAAAGAGAAAAAACTTGAAAAATATGAAAATGCCCACAACTTGACTGATGGGCAACTAGTTGATATGTTACAGGCTGTAGGGTTTAAGGGAAAGGCTTTGAGGTCTGCTTGTGCTATTGCTAAGGCAGAGTCTAATGGTCGTCCCCTTGCTTTTAACGGTAACGTAAAAACTGGAGACAGTTCCTATGGCGTATTTCAAATAAATATGCTTGGAGAACTAGGGTCAGATCGTAGAGAGAAGTTTGAACTAGATTCAAACGCTGAGTTATTAAACCCAGTTGTAAATGCACAAATTGCTCTCCACATGACTAAGGGTGGAGCAGATTGGTCTTCATGGAGTTCCGTGAATGGAAAACGGTATCACGAGTGGTACAACAAATATCCATGTAAGTAATATAATTTGATAAACAAATACCCCCCATTGGAGTAAAATCCTTTGGGGGTTATTTTTTATTTATATTCTTTTTTACTCCATGAAAATTTTTTATATCTATCAAAAAATATTGTACTAAATTTATGCCTATCTATAGTAAATCTATTTCTTTCTTTTTCTCCTCCTAGAGATGAACTCCAAGATTCACGTTTAAATGGAATAATCTGTAGAAATGGAGTTCCTGCTGGAATCATACCTTCAAAATTAGGATCTCTTAGTTTTAAAAACATATTAAAAGGCATAGAAAAATTATCGGTATCAACAATGCCACTAACACAAGTCAATGGTGATGGCTCATGATGTTGTGGCTCCATAACCATAATAGACCAACCTTTAGGTGTTTTAATAGACCATGGAATTATTATTCTTGCTGCATAACTAATGTCTCTAGACATTGGATGGTTTTGAAATTGATCCGTAGAATGAAAAGCAATGGCTTCCATACTTCCCCATTGAAAATAAGGACCCTCTGGTGTTTGACGAACATAAATGTCATATGGGGTTTCCATAATATATCCAGCAGTCATCATATCCCATAATGGCATACAGCGTTTTACGGTTGTAGATGGTGTGTTATCTAAAGATGGAGCCTTTTTACCACTTGGATCAAGATAAGACTTAGCATTTTTATACCATTCAGGGATATACTCACTTGCTGGTTTAGGTTTTTCTAAAACGCCTTCTGGATTATCTATATCTGTAAAAATAATATTTTGCATTAAACACCCCTTGGTTTATTATAAATTAAATTCGTATAAATAAAGTATAACAGTTAATCCAAAATTATGCAAATTTTAAAAATTAAAAATGTTATTAAATAACAGGAATCATCCAAGATTTAAACTGTGAGTCCCAGACGTGTTCTTCTGATGGTTTTGGTGAACGGAAAATACCATCATAAAATTCCCATCCTATGGATGGAAATCTAGTTGCATCATTTACTTCAATACATTCTAGTTGACTGTGTTCTTTGGCATATTCAAGCGATTCTGCTACAATTATATTATCTACTAAATTATCAGAATCTATTGCTGCAAACGTTGGCATTTTATTTCTCCTTTTCTATAAATTTTTCCCCATCCCATAAATTTCCTATGGATGCTGGAGAATTTTCTAATGTCATCTTTATTAAAATATCTTCATTGCTTATTTTTTTTGCTTCTTCATATGTTGCAGATGGAATACATCCTAAAACTATTTTTGTATTTTTATCCACTAATGCCCACATTTTAATAATATACCAATACTTGTCCACTTGCTCCAGCACCGCCAGCACCACCAGCGCCTACTGCCCCAATTCCCATTCCGCCTCCGCCGCCAGCACCTACTGCAGATCCTGCTCCTCCTGCACTTGTTGCAGCAGAGTTGGTTCTACTGCCACCATTTCCTGCTCCAGTTCCACCAGCACCGCCAGTTAAACCGCCGCCGCCGCCGCCAGATGGGGCTGTAGTAAGTGCAGATCCTGATCCTCCAGTGCCGCCACTCGTACCTCCGCCGCCATTACCAGCAGTTCCAGCACCCCCTGCTGTGCCGCCAGCGCCACCATTACCAACATTTGTTGATTGCATGCGTGGATACCCACCTCCGCCACCGCCTCCTCCAGAGCCAGTTGGTGAGCCAGCACCACCAGCGCCACCATTACCACCATTATTACCATTTGCTCCAGCAGTTCCACCTAAAGATATTATATTTTTTAAAGAACTTGTTCCACCTGATCCTCCAACTGTGACTGCAGTTGTTGTATTAATTACTGTTGCACCAAAAGTAACTTGGCCTCCTGATCCACCACCACCACCTGAGCCATGAAAAAATCCACAAGAGTCATTAGAGTTTCCTGCGGTTCCTCCGACGCCACCTCCGCCAGTAGTTTGGGCATATATAAGCATAGGTGTTGTTGGTGGAACAAAGTTACCAGAAGTATTATAGGTTGCTCTTAATACTGGACTATTACTTGGTACAGGTATTTGCTGTAAACCCATTACGCTATCTCCACTCCTGAGATGTGAAAGTCAATTGTTGTTGCTGATGCCAAACCTTTAATAGTCTTTGTTGTTGCAAGAACCTGTTTTAAATCAATATAAATAGTTGAGTTAGCAGCAATTGCTGTATCCTTTTGAAGTTCAATATCATCTAGTAATATGGTGAATGTTCCTGATGATGCAGCATTATTGCAAACTGCAATATTTGTAATTACTGCTGTTGTTGCAGAAGGTACTGTGTATAGTGTTGCACTTGATGTCGCTGCTGCTGTTCTAGCAAAAGCCTTTGATGTTACAGCCATGAGTTACTGTATCCTTTTCTAGTAGATGTCCATGATATCACCGATTATAATTGAGTCAGTATCTAATACCGCCCAAGAAGCCGCTGATCCATTGGTTGTTAAATATTTTCCTGTATGTCCTGTTTGTGATGGTACTACATAAACTGATGTTGTATCTAGTGATACTGTGACTGTTCCACTTGTTCCCCCGCCAGAAAGACCTGTTCCTGCAGTTACTCCAAAGATATCTCCACTGCCTACCCAGGCAGATCCATCATATGATTGAATTTGGTTTAGTGCTGCTCCACCTGCATCTTGACGAACAAAACATATTGTTCCTCGTACTGGTGTAGCAAGTGCTGCGTCACGAGCAGCGGGATTTAAAAAGTTGTTCCATCCATTAGTTGCAGTAACTGCATCATCAAATAAAACGGTATTTGTAAAACTGTTCGCTCCAGTAAACTCATAAGCGGCAGAGGTATCAACTTTTGCTCCTACTGCATACCATACGTCTCCAACGGAGTCGTACATGTATGTTGGTTTACCTGCGTCATTAAATGTTGTTGGCATAATAGTATTATAACAGATTTTACTCTGGTACTTCCTCCTCTATGATTGGATCAAATTCATCTAGTTCAGGATCGTAGACACTTCCGCTACCAGCATATCTACCACGGAAGTTTCCGTTATATGATGTTTGTAGCCACTCAGTATCAGCACCGTAAAGAGATTTACAGAATGCAATTCCAATTGCTTCTGACTCTGGAAAGGGCTTGTTTTCTAAAACTTCATTATTGACAACAATTACTTGACCGCAAGTATTATCAATCATTTGTACAAAATGTGCCATTATCCAATCACCACAATCACTTTTCCAGAGCCACCAGAAGAACCACCAGAACCGCCTGTTCCAGTATTTGCACCACCAGCAGAACCTGGTTGTCCACCATTTCCTCCTGCAGAATAAGTAACTGAAGAACCAGTTATATTACTAGCAAGTCCTGCGCCTCCATTACCATTAACAACATTGCTATTGCCAGCGCTATTTCCCGCACCTCCTGCTCCGCCTCCACCTCCTGCGGCATTTGAAAAAGCGCTACTTCCAGAGCCACCAGCGCTTCCTTGAGTTAAAAAAGTGTTTCCTCCGCCTCCGCCGCCAGAACCACCGCCGCCACCGCCGCCGCCTGAGCCACCAGAGCCACCATCTTGACCAAAACTTCCTGAAGATAATCCACCATAACCACCGCCACCGCCACCAATTGCTATTAAACCACTTGCAAGATTTCCAATACCAATGGAAGACGGATTGCCACTTCGTATAGGAGCAGCAGGACCATTAGTGCCAACATTTCCGCCTGCACCTACACTAACTGTTAAAGTTCCAGATGGAAGTATTGCTGATGCGTGATATACATAACCACCACCGCCTCCTCCACCAGTTGCATTATTTGTTCCAGCACCGCCAGCACCGCCGCCAGCAATTAATAATGCTTCAACAGTTCCAGGAGTTCCTACAGTAATAGAGCCAGAGCCATTAAATTCATAAATAGTCTTACCAGCACGGGCATTGTTATTGACTGTAGGAGAGCCTGTAGTGCCTGTTATTGTTGCTTTACCAATCCCACCTGCTGAAACCAAGTTCATTAATGGCATTTTGTCTCCTTATGCGTACTTCACTGGTCCCGCACCAAATACGGTGAAGGTTGCATTTGCTGTCTTGAAAATTGTAAACGAGTAAGCATCTTTAGAAGATGCATTTCCTGCTGCAGGGGCTGTGCCACCTGAGTAGTTTACTGTCTGAGCATTACCATCAATTGTTAGTGCTGTTTGATAATATGCTGTAGCACCATTTGTTACAATAAAAATAATTGACAGTGCGTCACCTATTGCTAGCATTGAATTAAGTGTAGTGCCACTAGATCCTCTTACATTAAGAGTCCAGTTGCTAGTAGTAGATCCTGTTAAAAATAATACCCCTTGAGTACTAGCATCAAAGTTAGTAGTTGATGTGGGAGCAGATGTAGATACGGTTGTACGCTCTTCTGGAGTAATAAATGTTTTATTAGACAGGGCTTGTGTAGTAGTTAAGTCTGCAGTTGTGGCGGTATCAATAGCAATTGTAACTGTTCCTGATGTGCCTCCACCAGTAATACCTGTTCCTGCTGTTATACCCGCAATATCTGCGGTAACGTTATCAGCGTTGGTTCTTGATTTAGTCATTAGTTACCTCTTCTGGCAATGAATTTGGATATGGACATTCTGCATATTCTGGAGAATTATATTTATCACATACTGCACTACCCCAGACTTCTGCCTCAGCCTTAGTCTCCCAAGGACCAACGGTATCTACTTTTGTTCCATCTAACTTGATATCACAAGTTCCGTTATTGTTTGCTTTATATGTATATGTCATTGTATCTCCTTAGAATGAAGTAAAAATATTACCGTTACTGTCAGCAACTACAATTCCACCAGTGGAGTTGATAAGAATAGAAGTAAAAGCAACATAAGTAGTTGCAGTATTAGCAAAAATTGGAAGATTATAAGATGTTCCCGCTCTTGATAATCCAGTAGCAGTTCCAGTAATTGCTCCACCATTTGATGTCATTAACTTTGGATTTGAATTGTTAGTATTTGTAAACCAATACTTATTATCATAATAAGCAATTCTATTTTTTATATCATCAGCAGAACCAATGCTAGCAATAAGTCCAAGACCCGTAGTGGTTAAAGTTGCCCATCCAGTTGTTGGATTGTTTCCTGTATAAAAAGCCTTTGCTTCGCTACCTCTATGAAGAATAAATTGATTATTTTGGAAAGTAGCATAAGCAAGACTATCGTTAACGCTAGTAGGAAGTACGGTCCAAGTTGATAAATTTGTAGAATATACTCCAGCAGTCGTTGTTAGACTTCCAACTGCCACATAGTAACCATTGCCATAGGTGACGTGACGTAAACTTACTCCCATACCTGATGGAGTTGTACGTTTTGTCCAAGTAATGCCATCTGTAGAAGTTGTTATACCACCAGTACCACCAGCAGCACCATCACCAACTGCAACAAAGTTACCATTTAAAAATTCAACAGAGTTAATAATATTTGTTGACATACCTGATGTTCGTGCAGTCCAGGTAATACCATCTGTAGATGAGGAAATTAAACCATTGGCGCCGACAACAACAAATATTCCATTACCAAATGCTGCAGCGTGAATTCTATTTGAACCAAACTGTGATGTTCTAGATGTCCAAGTTACGCCAGAATCGGTTGATGAAAGTAATACACCAGTATCACAAACAGCGACATATATATTTGAACCATTAGTACCCAAACCTTGAACTTGATTATTGTTATCTGACCTTGCTCTCCAAGTCCAATTTAATCCCGCACTACCCCAAGACGCAGTGCTTCCATCAGTAGTAAGAAACTTACCAGCATTACCTGTCTGTGAAGGCAATGGACTAGTCCACTCAACACCATCGGCTTGTGCGCTATTAGCGGTTAAAACTGTACCATTAGCCCCTACTGATTGAGAAACAAAAGTTTGAGATCCTGTTCCTACAATTAAATCTCCTTTTGCAGCAATAGCAGTTGCCATTGAGTTAGTAATTGTTACAGTTCCTGAAGTTCCACCACCGCTAATACCAGTACCAGCAGTTACACCTTCAATGTCTGCATCTACTGTTCCCCACTCAAGACCACTTGTTGTTGCTGAGTTTGCTTTTAATACTTGTCCATTTGTTCCAACTGGAACTCTAATTGGAGTTGAAGCAGCAGATGCTGAAATCAAATCACCTTTTGCTGCAAAGTCTGTGTCAAGAATTGAATCTGTTGTAAGAATATTTGAAGGATTAAATGTAACAACTTCTGCAACGTCACTTGCTGCTAGTGCTGTTAGTCCTGTTATTGTTGTACCGTTGGTTGCTGTGTAATCTTGACCACGTACTAGAAGAACACCGTTTAGATATACCTGCTCAGTTCCGCTGGTATAAGAAAGGGAAACCGCATTATCATCATTACCGCTTAGAGAGGTTTCTCCACCTGCTGCAGTCTTTGTCCAGCGATCTACTTGTGATGCTGGTGCGATACCAACTAATGGGAACCATGTATCTGATGCAGAGTCGTAAACATACCCTGGCTTTGGATCTGTAGTGTTAAAAGTTGTTGGCATTGATTCTCCTCGTTACTTATTATAGCAGGTTTTACAGGGTTGCTATAAAAATCATAATCTGATTATATCACAGATTACTTGTACTCCTTGACCTGTCTATATTGGGTTTTGTATGAATCAAAGAACTTTGTTCTAAGAAGATTGGTAATTTTATTTTGGTTTATTAATTCTTCTTGTCCCCCTAGTTCCATCTCCCATGGCTCTCTTTGGAATGGAACTACTTGTGCCATTGGGGTTCCTGCTGGAATTAGCCCTTCAAATTTTGTTGGTTCATTAAGAACAAAAGGGAAATTAACTGGGGCGCTGTAAGTATCAGTATCAACAATTGCTGGAAGGATAGTAAATACAGAATCTCTGTGCCATGGCTGTACAATTGCTACTGAATATCCAGGTGGAGTTTTAATTGCCCAGGAATTAATCCACTTGGGATAAGAAACTGTATGTCCATTATTGTTTGGATGAACTGGTGCTTGCTCTACTGGATGGAATTGAATTATTCCAAAGTTAGACCACTCATAATATGGCTGTGTTTTTGTTGGATCTTCTTCAAGAGGAACTTGCTTTACCCAAATATCGCAGGGTGTAGGAATAATATACCCACTATTAATTGCATCAAATACAGGCATACAACGTTTAATAGTTCCTGTTGTTCCAGCATTACCGTCTGGTTTCTTTTCCCCGCCAATATATGATTCAAGGTTTTTATACCAATCTGGAACATATCTAGATGCTGGTTTTGGAGAGTATTCCTCTGGAACGCCCATAGTATTTGTAAATGTTATTTTCATTGTTTCCCCCATGTTTTAACTATATCATATAGTTAATTTTAATGCAAGTTTATTCTACTTCTTGCCATTCAAGAGTTTCTTCTACCCATTTATATTTACCACTGGTAGTAGGATAGGGAACTGGTGAATCCCACAATAAAGACTCTTCATTAAATATCCATGATGGATATGGACTTGGATCTATAAAAGCATCCTTTTCTTCAATATAAATATCTCCAATTCCAGCAAATTTATTTCTAAAATTTGAATTATACGAAGTCTGAATCCAATTACCACCAAAAATATTTGATATAAAATTTTTTCCAACTTCTTCACTTTCAATGCCATCTAAATTTTTAGTATCTTCATCATGAACAACATAGACACGAAGAACTACGT
>Ga0114982_1001518_pt1 | contig 11073 bp, 7 predicted proteins | sample Shrwel_input2_FT_FD_87183 | JGI IMG/M metagenome (GOLD analysis project Ga0114982, IMG submission 87183) | Subsurface microbial communities from deep shales in Ohio, USA - Utica-3 well 1 S input2 FT | ecosystem: Environmental > Aquatic > Deep subsurface > Shale gas/oil reservoir > Produced... | reverse complement strand
GTAATTACACCAACTATTTTTTCTTGGTCTGTTACTACCGTAATTCCATGTTTAGAGCTTGAAATAGAAAAAATTACATCTTTTATGCTAGAATTTACTTCAACTAAAGGTCTCTGTTCAGAAACGAATTGTTCTACTCTTGCCGTTAAGTTTTTTCCTAAACTTCCACCAGGGTGAAACTTTGCAAAGTCTTGGTCTTTGAAATTATTCAGTTCCATTAAACAAACTGCCAATGCATCTCCAATGGCCATTTGAACCGTAGTAGAACTTGTTGGTGCTAATTTATTGGGGCAAGCTTCCACTTTTACCGAAGAATCTAAAACAACATCAGAAGCTTCTGCCAATTTAGATTTTAGGTTTCCTGTCATTCCGATTAAAGCAGCAGAATAATCTTTCAAAAAAGGCAATAAATAAACAACTTCTGGTGAATTTCCAGAGTTAGAGATGCAAAGAACCACATCATTTTTCTGAATTACGCCTAAATCTCCGTGAATTGCTTCCGCAGCGTGTAAAAACTGAGAAGGAGTTCCTGTAGAATTTAAAGTTGCTACAATTTTGTTTCCTACGTGTGCAGATTTACCGATGCCTACTACAATCAGTTTTCCTGTAGAATTATTGATGATGTTTACCGCTTTTTCGAACTGTTCATCAATTCTATTTTTAAGCGATTCTAGCTCAGTAACTTCTACTGCAATAGCGTTTTTGGCAAGGCTAATAATGTCTATTTTTTCCAAAATACAATTTCTTAGATTTATTTATTTTTCAAAAGACAAAAATTAAGATTTTTTAAATTTTTAAAAATTTTCAAATCTCATTAAAAAGTTTTATCTTTGGTAAGATGCAAATTTAGTAAAACTTACTTGAACAGATGAAGACTAAACATGAAGATTTAACAAGTGCACTAAAAAAATATTTCGGATTTTCTACTTTTAAAGGAAGACAAGAAGAAATTATTTCCACCTTATTGAGTGGTAATGATGTTTTCGTATTAATGCCAACTGGCGGTGGTAAATCGTTGTGTTATCAACTTCCTGCACTTCTTTCAGAAGGAACTGCCATTGTAGTTTCTCCGCTGATTGCTTTAATGAAAAACCAAGTAGATGCCATTAATGGTATTTCTGCCGAGGAAGGAGTAGGTCATGTCCTGAATTCTTCTCTCAATAAAACCCAAACAAAACAAGTTTTTGATGACATCAAAAGCGGCAAAACCAAGTTGCTCTATGTAGCTCCAGAAAGTTTAGTAAAAGAAGAATATCTTAATTTCTTGAAGGAAATTAAAATTTCTTTCGTGGCGATAGACGAAGCGCACTGTATTTCGGAATGGGGACACGATTTTCGTCCAGAATACAGAAATCTCAAATTAATTATTGATAAAATTGCAAAAGTTCCTGTAATAGCATTAACTGCAACTGCTACACCAAAAGTTCAGGATGATATTCAGAAAACTCTCGGAATGAACAATGCATTGGTCTTTAAAGATAGCTTTAATAGACCTAATCTTTACTACGAAATTCGTCCTAAAGTAAATGTAGACAGAGAAATCGTAAAATTTATCAATCAACACAAAGGCAAATCAGGAATTGTTTATTGTCTCAGCCGAAGAAAAGTAGAGGAATTTTCTCAGTTATTGCAGGTAAATGGAATCAATGCATTGCCATATCACGCTGGTCTTGACCAAAAAACCAGAGTAGCGAATCAAGATAAATTCTTGATGGAAGAAGCAGATGTAATTGTAGCTACCATTGCTTTCGGAATGGGAATTGATAAGCCAGATGTAAGATTTGTCATTCATTATGATATTCCAAAATCGCTAGAAAGTTATTACCAGGAAACGGGTAGAGCTGGTAGAGATGGAGGAGAAGGTCATTGCCTTGCTTTTTATGACCCAAAAGACATTGAAAAATTAGAAAAATTCTTAGCTCAAAAACCAGTTTCTGAACGTGAAATCGGACTTCAACTTTTGAATGAAGTAGTAGGTTATGCCGAAACTTCTATGAGCAGAAGACAATATTTATTGTATTATTTCGGAGAAGAATTTGACCCAATTCATGGTGACGGTGCTAAAATGGATGATAATTCTGTAAACCCACCAAAACTGAAAGATGCTTCAAAAGATTTGAAAAAAGTCTTAGAAATCGTAAAAGATTTGGAAGAAAAATTCAGAACTAAAGATTTAATTTCGATTATTTCAGGAAAAGAATCTGCCACTACCAAAGCTTACAAATTAGAGAATTCTAAACATTTCGGAATTGGGAAATCTGAAAATGATAATTATTGGAAATCTATCATCAGACAAGCTACTGTACAAGGTTATCTGATCAAAGATATAGAAACTTACGGCGTTTTGAAACTTTCTGAGAAAGCTAAAAACTTCCTTTCTGGAAAAGAAACTCCAGAATTTATGATTGCTGAAGATAGAGAATACGATTTGGCAGCTATAGCAGATGCAGAACAAGTTCAGGTACAAGCTGGAGGTGGTCTTGACCAAAATCTTTTCGCTCAGTTAAAAGAATTGAGAAAAAAAGTAGCCAAAAAACATGGCATTCCTCCTTACACGGTTTTCATGGATCCAAGTTTGGAAGACATGACCGTACAATATCCAATTTCGGTAGATGAAATTGCAAAAGTCTACGGAGTTGGTGAAGGAAAAGCTAAAAAATACGGAAAAGAATTCGCAGAATTCATCGCGAAATATGTAGAAGATAACAACATTGAGAGAACTCAAGACATGGTACTGAAAACAGTCGCCAATAAGTCTTCTCATAAAGTTTTTATCATTCAAAATACCGACAAAAAAATAGATTTAGAAGACATTGCCAAAGCGAAGCATCTCAGTATGGATGATTTGCTTTCTGAAATGGAATCTATTGTATATCAAGGCACTAAACTCAATATAGATTATTACATAGAAGAAAATTTTGACGAAGATATTGTTGATGATTTTATGGATTTTATGAAAGAATCCGAAAGTGACTCTATGAAAGTTCTTTTGGCAGAATTTGGTGATGATTTAACGGATGAAGAAGTAAGGATGCTCAGAATTAAGTTTATTTCTGACGTAGCGAATTAAGTAATTGAAAATATCTAATTCCCACAGATTACACAGAAAGCACAGATTAATTTTTGTGAAAATTTGTGAAATCTGCGGGAAAATAATATATGAAAAAATCTATCCTTTTTATCCTTCCAGATCTTAATGCAGGTGGTGCAGAACGCATTGTGACTACCATTGCCAATCATTTGCCAAGAGAAAAGTTTTCTCCAAGCATTTTATTGTTGAGAAAAGAAGGTTTGTATTTAGATTTTTTACAAAATGATGTAGAAATAATTGACATTAAAACGCCAAGAATTCGTCATGCTCTAAAACCGATTTTAAAGCAAATCAGAAAGAGAAAGCCAGACATCGTTTTCAGTGGTTTTGGCGAAGTAAATGCATATTTATCACTATTCATCAAACTTTTCCCGAAAACTAAATTCATTGCCAGAGAAACCAATGTTGTTTCTCAACATGTTACCAGAAAAGAAATTCGATTTTTCTATAAATTTTACAATAATTACGATAAAATCATTTGCCAAAGTGATGACATGATGAATGATTTGGTGGAGAATTTTAAGATTAAAAAAGATAAACTCATCAAAATCAACAATCCCGTAGATTTCAATTTCATACAAGAAAAATTAGAAAATGCTACGAAACCTGAAAGCTATCAAGAAGGATTCAAAAATGTTGTCGCCATTGGAAATTTATCTTCCAGAAAGGGTTTTGATAACTTATTAAAAGTGTTTAGTAATCTGAAAGATAAAGATATTTTATTGCATATTTTAGGAGACGGAAGAGACAAGGAATTGCTTCATCAAATGAAGTCGGATTTTGGTTTAGAAAACGTAATTTTTCATGGAGCACAGAAAAATCCTTATCCTTTTCTCAAGTTTGCAGATTTATTTGTGTTGAGCTCTAGATACGAAGGTTTCCCGAATGTTTTATTAGAAGCGGGAGCTTGCGGAACGTACGCTTTAGCCAACAATTGCAAAGGCGGAATTAATGAAATTATTCAACCGAAAATCAACGGAGAAATTTCAGATATTGAAAATCACGAAGCATTTGCTACTAAAATTGTAGAAATTCTAGTACAAACTCACGATTCAGAAGCGATTAAAAATTCAATACAATCTAGATTTTCAAAAGATATGATTTTAGAGAAATATTTTGAGGTTTTTAAAGAGATTTAAAAGATGAAAACAATTTTTAAACTTATTGGATTTTTTGTTACCTCAATAGGATTTTTTTGGTCACATTTAGATTTGATAAGAATTTATTTTAGTTGTAAAGCAAAGGATGATGTTTTTCCAGAATATTTTGCTGCTTTTCCTTTTGTTTACAAGTCCCAATCTTTGGCTACTTCAATGGCAAATGAATATTATTTATTAGGTATACTATTGAATTCTATAATTACAACTACACTTTTTTTATTTATTGATTCTATTCTTTCAAATTTTCTAAAAAGTAAAGTTTCAATTTTATCTAAAATATATATTGTTTTTAAACTTATAATTTTATCATTTTCATTATTTAATATTTATATTTCATATACTTTTATAAGAGAAGATAATTTTAGATTTAAAAGTGATTTTAGAGAACAAGTAAAAGAATTTAACGCCGATTGTAAATTAAAAATCAAAGTTTTATAAATTTAAAAATCTGTGCAATCTGTGAGAGAAAAATTCCGTATTTTAGCAAAAATTAAGTTTTAATAAAAAATAATATAAAATGTCACAATTTGATGTTACTGTAATTGGTTCTGGACCTGGTGGTTACGTAGCTGCATTAAGATGCGCGCAATTAGGTTTCAAAACTGCTCTTATCGAGAAATATTCTACTTTGGGAGGAACTTGCTTAAATGTAGGTTGTATTCCGTCAAAAGCACTTTTAGACAGCTCAGAACATTTCGAAAATGCAAAGCATAATTTTGCAAATCACGGAATTATTATCAACGAACCTCAAGCTGATTTGGCAAGAATGGTGGCTCGTAAAAACGAAGTAGTAGACCAAACTACTAAAGGAATTAATTTCTTGATGGACAAGAATAAAGTAACTGTCTTTGAAGGTTTGGGTAGTTTCGAATCTGCTACTCAAGTAAAAGTAACGAAAAATGATGGTTCTTCTGAAATTTTAGAAACCAAATATGCAATTGTTGCTACAGGTTCTAAACCATCTACTTTGCCTTTCATCACTATAGATAAAGAAAGAATTATCACTTCTACGGAAGCGTTGAATTTAAAAGAAATTCCAAAACATTTAGTAGTAATAGGTGGTGGTGTAATTGGTCTAGAATTAGGCTCTGTTTATTTGAGATTAGGTTCTCAAGTAACCATTGTAGAATACATGGATAAAATTATTCCAACAATGGATGGCGCTTTGTCTAGAGAATTGACTAAAGTTCTTAAAAAACAAGGTATGAAATTCATGCTTTCAACTGGAGTTCAATCGGTAGAAAGAAACGGAGATTCTGTAAAAATTACAGCGAAAGACAAAAAAGGAGAAGAAGTAAGTGTAGAAGGAGATTATGTTTTGGTTTCTGTAGGTAGAAAACCTTACACAGATGGTCTTGGCTTAGAAAAAGCTGGAGTAGAATTAGACGAAAGAGGAAGAGTAAAAGTAAACGACCATTTACAGACTAATGTTGCCAATATTTATGCAATTGGCGATGTAGTAAAAGGAGCTATGTTGGCTCACAAAGCGGAAGAAGAAGGCGTTTTCGTAGCTGAAACTTTAGCAGGTCAAAAACCACATATCAATTATAACTTAATTCCAGGAGTTGTTTACACTTGGCCAGAAGTTGCAGGAGTAGGTAAAACCGAAGAGCAATTAAAAGAAGAAGGAGCAGCTTACAAAGTAGGTTCTTTCCCAATGAGAGCTTTAGGAAGAAGCCGTGCTTCTGGAGATATTGACGGATTAATTAAAGTTTTGGCTGATGAAAAAACAGACGAAGTTTTAGGCGTTCACATGATTGGTGCAAGAGCTGCAGACTTAATTGCAGAAGCTGTAACTGCTATGGAATTCCGTGCAAGTGCAGAAGATATTTCTAGAATGTCTCATGCACATCCTACTTATGCAGAAGCGATTAAAGAAGCTGCATTAGACGCTACAGGAAAACGCGCAATTCACATGTAATTTTTGATTGAAAAATTTAAAAATTAAATATTTAAAGATTAAAGAGAAGTTTCGGCTTCTCTTTTTTATTTGTGCAGCAATTTCCTCGTTCCGCTCCCGCTTTTTTGTTTCGCTTCGCTACACAAAAAGAGCTCCGCTCAACTCGGGCTGCAATTCGGTTATCATTTAGAAAATTTCTGCAACTTTTTTTGTACATTTGAATGAAACGAATAGCTAATATGTTGAACTTTTTGAAACATTTTTCACTGATATTTATTGCAGGATTAATCTGTTATATTTTTCTTGATTTTGATGATTATTGTAGTGGAATAGAAATATTGTTTATTGTTCCATTTTTATTGATTATTTTGATTTTAAATATTCTTACCCTATTTATTTTTAACTATTTTCGAAATAAAAGAAACAAAACCAATAGAAATAAAATTTCTACTTTTTACGTTTTAGGAACATTATTAATAATGGCATTGTTTTTTTTCAGTCAAAATCTTTATCAACAATCATACAAATCAATTTGGACTGGAACAAGTCAAGAAAATGATTTTATAAACCTTATTTTATTTGATGATAATCATTTTGAATTGAAGAAACGTTCTAATCATTATACTTGCATTAAAAAAGGGAAATTTGAACAAAAAGGAAATTACATTTATCTTAAAAGAAAAGATTTAGTTAGAAATTATGACATAAAATTAGACAGCATTTATTTTTTCAATAAAGATAAAAGTCTATTGATTCCACAAAATGAAAATTATAAAATATCACCATTTCAAAAAAATTAAAAATAATGATTACAAAACCTATATTTCCATGTCTTTGGTACGATGGAAAAGCCAGAGAAGCTGCAGATTTTTATTGCCAAATTTTCCCTAATTCTAAAGTCCTTTCGGATAATGGAATGGTCGTAAAATTTGAACTGAACGGAAGAGAATTCATGGGATTAAATGGTGGCCCGAATTTCAAATTTGATGAAGCGGTTTCTTTTTGTATAGAATGCGAAACACAAGAAGAAATAGATTACTATTGGGAAAATCTACTAAAAAATGGTGGAAACGAAAAAGTTTGCGGTTGGCTTACAGACCAATTAGGAATGTGTTGGCAAGTCTATCCTAAAGTTTTGATGGAATTGATGAACGACGCCGAAAAAGCACCAAAAGCAGTAGAAGCATTTCAGAAAATGGTAAAATTTGATATACAAGCTTTACTTGATGCTGTGAAATAAAACCTTACCTTTGCAAAACTTACCAATTATCAATTACAAAAATGCAGTTAGGAAAAACTCAAACTTTAAAAATAGCAGAAAAAAATACCTCTGGACTTTTCTTAGAATCTCAAACGGGTGAAAGAGCTTTTTTGCCTAAAATTTTTGCAGACGAAAATGCAGAAATAGGAGATGAAATATCAGTTTTCGTGTATCAAGATGATTCTGCTTTGAAAGCTACTACAGAAATTCCGCTTTGTGAAGTAGGAGAGTTTGCAGTGATGACTTGCGTACAATCATTGCCAAGTGGCGCTTTTATGGACTGGGGAATTATCAAAGATTTATTTATTCCGTACAAGCAACAAAAAGGTAAAATCCTAGAAGGAAAACGTTATTTGGTATACGTTTATGTAGATGATGTTTCTGACAGAATTACAGGAACCACTAAGTTTAAGAGAAATCAATCTTACGAAAATGTTCCTTTCAAAAAAGGAGAAGAAGTAAACCTTATCATTGCAGGAGAATCAGAAATTGGTTTCAATGTAGTGGTAAATAAAAAATATTTGGGCTTAATTTACACTTCGGATGTATTTAAAAAATTATATCCACTGTCTGAAGAAACAGGCTACATCAAAACCATCAGAGAAGATGGTAAAATAGATGTTACCCTTCAAAAACAAGGTTATGAAAACAACCATGATGAATTTCAACAAAAAATTCTTCAGAAATTAGAAGAAAATTACGGAATTCTCTATCTCTCAGACAAATCAGAACCCGAAGAAATAAAGCAAGAACTGCAAATGAGCAAAAAGAATTTCAAAAAGGCAATTGGCGGTTTATATAAAGACCAAGTCATAGAAATTCTGGAAGACAAAATCAGACTCATCAACGAAGAATAAAACAAAAAGAGCAGAAATTTCTGCTCTTTTTTAGTTTCTATTTTTAATTAAAACATAACCTTGTAAAATTCTACCGTCTGAAACTTTCAGAACATACCAATACGTTCCGGTTGGTAAAATTCTGCCATTTATTTGTCCGTTCCATTCAAATGTTCCATTGATGATTTTTTTCAAAACAGCAGTGCCAAATCTGTCTAAAATAGTGATTTCTGAGTTAGGATAATTTTCCATTCCTGTGATTTTCCAAGTGTCATTTATGCCATCAGAATTTGGAGTGAAAGTATTCGGAATATCAAAAATGGTAAAGTTCATTTCGCCAATAATACAGCCCAATTTTGTTTTTACATAAACGGTATAACTTCCATTGTTTAAATTCGGAAACTCTGGATTGTTTTGCCAAGTTGAATTGTCTAAAGAATAAACAAAATCACCATTTGCCGAAAGTAAAACTTTCGCATCATTATTCGTGATTTCCACTTTTAAAATATTGGCTAAAATAGATTGATTGACTAGAGTAGAACTTGTATTTTTACAATCAGAGCTGTTGGTCACTTCTACCGTGTATTTGCCAACTTCAGACACATTTAAAATCTGAGCATTAGAAATAGGAGTTGGGGTTCCTTCTTTTGTCCAAACATAAGATTTAAAGCCAGAACCAGCGTCTAAATTTACGGAAAGTCCTCTACAAAATTCTGCATTCACAGGAAGATTAACTACAGGTTTTGGATTAAGTTGAAGCTTTAATTGAACCATTTTCCAACAACCATCTGCGCTTTTCACTTTTACATTAAAAATATTAAAACCAATGATGAGATTTCTATTGGCAAAATCAGCAATTGGATTGTTGTTTTGGTCAAAATATTCAAAACTGTAAGCGGTAGAACTTATAATAATATTTTCTTGATATTTTCTTAAATCTTCGGTTTTAGAATTGGCGGTAGTATCATTGCAAAAGGTTAGTTGATAATCATTTGCAGGAAGGGAATTCGCGGTTAAAGTGACTTTAATTTCTAGTTTTGGACTTTCGCAATTATTTAAAGTTTGTGTAACAAAATAAGAAGTGTTGTTTTGAAGAACAGTTGTGTTTGGTAATACATTTCCTAGACTATCATGAAATTTCAAAGAAATTCCTGTTACAACCAAATCTTTGATTTGAGCATTTCTGGAAGTACAAAAATCTTGATTTGCATTTCCTGAAGGAAGTGGAGTAGCATTCACTTTCACTTGAATGGCAATCTTATCACTTTCGCAGCCATTAATGGTTTGTGAAGCGTAATAAGTAGTTCCATCAATCAATGGAGTTGCAGTATTTAAAACATTTCCAGAAACATCATACCAAATAATATTTTGACCAGTAATGCTGATGTTAGAAATTTTTGGAGCATCAATCGCACAAAAAGTTTGTGGTGAAGTAACTGTAGGATTTTGTGGTTTTTTTAAAGTAATATTAATTGCAATTTTATCACTTTCACAACCATTAATAGTTTGTGTAGCAAAGTATTTTTCACCATTTATTAAATATGTATTTTGGTCAATAATGTTTCCAGAAGAGTTATACCAAATAATATTTTGGCCAGAAATATTTATGTCTGAAATTTTAGGATTCGAATTTAAACAAAATTCTTGATTCGCATTAGCAGTTGGTGAACTGCTATAATTTAACTGAACATGAATTTTAACTTTATCACTTTCACAATAATTAATAGTTTGGGTGGCGTAATAATCTGTATTATCAAATATCGGAGTTTGGTCATTTATAATATTTCCACTTGCATCATACCATTTTATATTAGTTCCTGTAATGATTATATTGGCAATTTTGGGATTTTGTAAATTACAAAATGATTGAATTGGATTTCCTGTAGGAAGTGGAGTAGCATTAACCTTCACCTGAATAGCAATTTTATCACTTTCGCAACCATTAATGGTTTGAGAAGCGTAATAAGTAGTTCCATCAATCAATAGAGTTCTTGTATCTAAAACATTTCCAGAGTTATCATACCAAATAATATTTTGACCAGTAATGCTGATGTTTGAAATTTTTGGAGCATCAATTGCACAAAAAGTTTGAGGTGAAATGGCAGTTGGTAAAGCAGGAGAAGTAATAATTACTTTTTGGTTTTGGGTAAAAGTATTTCCGTTTCCATCATCGTATTTCCAAGTAATGGTGTATGTTCCAGGAATGGAATATTGTAAAGGATCTGTGGTAGTTGCTGTAATTTTACCAGAACAATTATCCGTTGCAGTAGGAATCGTAGAAATTACAGTATTGCAATCGCCAGTAATATCTGGTAAATTGGCTAGATCTGGAATGGGTGCGGTTTTATCTTCTACTTTTACTTCTACGGTATAAGTTCCATCACAATCACCAGTTCCTGAAATGGTACAAGAATATATTCCAGAATTTGCAGAAGAAGCATTCGGTATAATTGGATTTTGGTCTGTAGAAGTGAAACCATTTGGTCCAGTCCAAGAATAAGAAGTTCCGCCAGAAGCTGTTAGTTTTATATCTGTCTTTGGACAAACTGAGGAGTTGGCGGAAACAAAAACGTTGTTTTGACAGTCTGAAAATTTTGCTAAATAATAGCTATCATTTGTATAAATTGATTTTTTTGATGCAAATATCGAATATATGGGATTGTAATAATATGTACCCCATATTTGTTTGCCTAAATTTGTAAATTTAGAAAAAAATCCTTGTAAAGAACTACTATTGTTTGTTTCTAAATATGAACCTATTGTACTTATATTCTTAATACTTCCTGTGTTACCACCTATGAAAATATTATCAAATTCATCTATAT
>Ga0114982_1001515_pt1 | contig 11086 bp, 6 predicted proteins | sample Shrwel_input2_FT_FD_87183 | JGI IMG/M metagenome (GOLD analysis project Ga0114982, IMG submission 87183) | Subsurface microbial communities from deep shales in Ohio, USA - Utica-3 well 1 S input2 FT | ecosystem: Environmental > Aquatic > Deep subsurface > Shale gas/oil reservoir > Produced... | reverse complement strand
GAACCGCCAAACCTGATTTTAACGACTGGTATGAAACGGTAAAAATTAACTATGGGGTAAAACCGGATGGCAGCTATGACTTTGACCGGCTGCCAACTGATTATGCCAACAAGGATGTCGCGGCGCATGTAGCTTTCTGGCAGCAGCGGGAAGTTCCCAATTCCTGGCTGAAGTTTCGTGACATCAGCAAATTCTGGTTAGAGCTAGGCGTCGATGGTTTTCGCTACGACATGGCCGAAATGGTGCCGGTTGAATTCTGGAGTTATTTAAACAGTCAGATCAAACTGCAACAACCAACAGCGCTGCTGCTGGCAGAAGTGTATCAGCCGGCGCTGTACCGTGATTATATTCAGCTGGGTAAAATGGATTATCTGTATGACAAAGTTGGCGTCTATGACAGCCTGAAATTGTTAATGCAGGGCAAAGGCAGTGCCAGTGATGTGCTGAAACAACAGCAGAATATTGCTGATATTGAACAACATATGCTGAAATTCCTCGAAAACCACGACGAGCATCGCATCGCCAGCCCCGACTTTGCCGGTTCGGCCGAGCATGGTAAACCTGCCATGGTGGTCTCAAGCATGTTGGGTAAAGCGCCAACCCTGCTGTATTTCGGTCAGGAAGTGGGTGAAGCCGGCGCGCTCGACAGTGGTTTTGGTAAACCGGGCCGCACCAGTATTTTTGATTATGCCGGCGTGCCTGCCCATCAGGGTTGGCTCAATCAGGGCAAGTATGATGGTGGCGCGCTGACAGCGCCGCAGCGGCAATTACGTCAGTTCTATCAGCAACTGCTTAGCTTTGTTAGCACTGCACCGGCGCTGAGCGGTAAGTTTATGTCGTTACATCAACTGAACCTGACCACAGCGGGTTACGCAGAACAACAACTGAGTTTTGCCCGCTGGGATCAACAACAACAGTTGATTATCGTCAGCAATTTCAGCGGCCAACCCGTCAGTTTCCAGTTGCAGTTACCGACAACTTTGCTGCAACAATGGCAAGCATTGCACCCCGCCACCACGCCAGCCAACTGGCAGTTGACTGAGGTCTGGACGGCCAAGCGTTATCCGCTGCAGCTCACCCGGCAAAACACCACGGTCAGCTTGTCGTTGGCACCTTGGGAGTCCCTGGTGTTACAACTACAACCAAAGGATTAACTGTGCGACAGTCTGGCTGTCAACAGCCAGACTGTGAACAACGCCCCATCGCATGTAACTGCAACTGATGCCACTTTTATTTTTTACAAATTAACAACAAAAAAGTTGCTTTAATATCATTTATGTATTTAACATCCACTTTCATTGCAGTGCTGATTTACATTAAAAATCAGCACAATTACACGCACCAAGAGAGGGAAATTCAGGGATGAGTACAACGAGACCTTTATTATTTGTCAGTGCGACTGCACTAGTTTTGGCACTGAGTGGTTGTGGCGGTGGCTCGTCGGATAATGCGGCAGTTGAGCCGTTGCTACAAAAAAATCAACCTCCTGTGGCAAAAGCGCAACTGAGTCATAGCAATCAGCAGACCGGTGGCGTGCTGAAATTGGATGCTTCATTAAGTACAGATCCAGACCAGGACAGCCTGAGTTTCAGCTGGCAACTGACCGGGCCGGATGGCAAAGCAGTGAGCCTGACCAATACCAGCGCCGTCACCACTGAAGTCATCACCACGCTTGCCGGTGAATATATTGCCGAGCTCACAGTGACCGACAGCAAAGGTGCCAGCAGCAAACAGCAACAAAACATCACCGTCAGTGCGCTGCCGGCCATCACGGCAACTATTGTTGGGGTAAAATCAGCCCATCAGGGTCAGTTATTAACCTACAGCGCCGAACTGAGTTCACTTGAACTGGAGCAACCGCACTATCAGTGGCAACTGGAGCAAAAACCACTACTTAGCCAAAGCAGTCCAGCCTCACTGCAGGGACTGAACACCACATTACAGCCTGATGTCCCCGGTGACTACCTGCTGAAACTAACGGTCACTGACAATAAAGGCGTCTCCTTGACCGGGCAATTGACCCTCAGTGTCAGTGCCATCGGCAACAATGCCGCCCCGTCAGCAGTTATCGGGCTGGACAAAACCTCGATTAAAATCAATGAAAAGGTCAAGCTGTCCGCCAGCCAAAGTTCAGATCCTGAGGGAAAGCCGCTGAGCTATCAGTGGGAAATCCTGCACTCTCCAACTGGCGCGGTAGTTAGTTTTTCGGCACCATCAGCGGTCGATACCGACTTTGTCGCTAATCTTGTGGGTAATTACAAATTACAATTAACGGTATCGGACGGCGAAAGAAAGGCCACTCAAGAGTTGATTCTGCAGGCTGATACGCAAAATCAGGCCCCCCGGGCTGAACTGAGCAGCAGTCAGAAAAAAATCCGCCCTGGCGATACCGTCAAACTCACCGCCAGCGCCTCAGATCCCGAAGGTGATGTGCTGAGTTATCAATGGCGCCTGGGCATCAAACCCCGTGACAGCCAGGCGAAGTTAACTGCACCTACTGCGGCAACCACAGATTTAACTGTTGATTTAGAAGGCGAATATGTCATCTGGATGCAGGTCTCCGATGGCGAAAAGAAATCCTTTCCAAAAGGCGTAAAAATTGAGGCTTACCATAACTTTGCGCCAGAAGTCAGCATTCAACCCTTTGCCGGCATAGTTGCTGTAGGTACCAATCGGACCTTAACAGCGTATGCCACAGATGTGGAAGGCAGTCCGCTGAGTTATCAATGGACTGTGGCAGAAGCACCGGCCAACGCCAAAGTACAACTCAGCCAGCCAACGCAAGCCAGTACCGAATTCAGTGCTGACTTACCAGGCAATTATTATCTGAGCCTGGTCGTGACTGACAATCAGGGCAAAGCTTCGGCAGCGCAAAAAGCACTGATACAGGTCAAATAGCGGTAAGGCTGTTGCACAAAGGTGGACACGATGAGCGGTCACCAACGTCAATCACCTTTGTGCCGGTCAAACCACAATTCCGGCCGGTGCAACGGCATGCTGGCTGAGGACGTCGTATTGGTCAGCGACAGCACCTGACGATTGGACAGAGCCGCCACTATGATGGCAGGTTGGAAATAGTGGCGGAACAACTGCAGCATACTGCCAACCACAATAGCCCGCGCCAAACCGGTTTCCAGCGCTATCACCAATTGCATCTGCCCAAGCCAGCTGTAAGTGACAGTGCGGCTTTTAGTAGCGGCCAAACTGCATGAGCAGTCAGGAAAGCGGCATATCTATTTTGACTGCGGCTGTGGCTGACAGACAGGTATTTTTGCGGCTTTTGCCGCTTGTCACAGATTTTCACTGGAAAAAACTCAGATTTCAGGTATGGTGTGCAGGTTTTTCCACCCGGTTGTCTCCGGGCTATTCATGGACTCTGTCGCGCAAAAGACGATACGCCGGACTGCATACTGATGCAGCCTGGCTTTTACGCTTTTTCAGTCGATAGAGCTGTTGCTGTCCGCTCTGCAGCCTGAATGCTGCAAATTAAGGAGCCAAAATGCGTTTTTACTTTCCTCTGGTCATTATTGACGAAGACTTCCGCTCGGAAAATACCAGCGGTTCCGGTATCCGTGAACTGGCTTCTGCCATTGAAAAAGCCGGCATGGATGTGGTCGGTTATACCAGTTATGGTGATTTAACTTCATTTGCGCAGCAACAAAGCCGCGCCGCTGGTTTTATTCTGTCGATTGACGATGAAGAATTTGGCAGCGGTAGCAAAGAAGAGAGTCAGTCGGTGCTGGCGCAATTGCGCAGCTTCGTTGAGCAAATCCGCCGCCGGAATCCGGATATTCCGATTTACCTGTACGGCGAAACCCGTACCGCCCGCCATATTCCGAACGATATTCTGCGTGAACTGCATGGTTTTATCCATATGCATGAAGATACGCCGGAATTTGTCGCGCGCCACATTATCCGTGAAGCTAAAAGTTATTTAGATTCTTTAGCGCCACCGTTTTTCCGCGCCCTGACGCATTATGCGCAAGATGGTTCTTACAGCTGGCATTGCCCCGGACACTCAGGTGGCGTGGCCTTTTTAAAATCGCCGGTTGGCCGGATGTTCCACCAGTTTTTTGGTGAAAACATGCTGCGTGCCGATGTTTGTAATGCGGTAGACGAACTCGGTCAGTTACTGGATCACACCGGTCCTGTCGCCGCGTCTGAGCGCAATGCTGCCCGCATTTTTAACGCTGACCATTTATTTTTTGTCACCAACGGCACTTCAACCTCCAACAAAATTGTCTGGAACAGCACAGTCGCGCCGGGTGATATTGTGGTGGTGGACCGCAACTGTCACAAATCAATTTTGCACGCCATTATGATGACAGGCGCACTGCCGGTGTTTTTAATGCCAACACGTAACCATTACGGCATTATCGGCCCTATTCCACGCAGTGAATTTGAACCGGCCACTATCCGTCGCAAAATGGAAGCCAACCCATTTATCCGCGAAGTGCTGGCGAAAAACCCTAACGTGAAACCGCGGGTGCTGACCATTACTCAGTCTACTTACGACGGTATTTTATATAACGTTGAAGAGATTAAGTCGTTGCTGGATGGCGAAATCGAAACGCTGCACTTTGACGAAGCCTGGTTGCCGCACGCCGCTTTCCATGATTTTTATGGTGATTACCATGCCATTGGTGAAGGCCGGCCGCGCTGTGATACCTCAATGGTATTCTCGACCCAATCCACCCACAAACTGCTGGCCGGTATTTCGCAGGCCTCGCAAATTCTGGTGCAGGATGCCAACAATAATAAGCTCGATACCAACTTATTTAACGAAGCTTACCTGATGCACACCTCCACCAGTCCGCAATACGCCATTATCGCGTCCTGCGACGTGGCTGCGGCGATGATGGAAGCACCGGGCGGCACCGCGCTGGTGGAAGAATCGCTGGATGAGGCGCTGGAGTTTCGTCGGGCTATGCGTAAAGTCGATGACGAATATGGCGATGACTGGTGGTTTAAAGTCTGGGGCCCGGATGATTTAACCGATGAAGGTCTGGATCACCGCGATGCCTGGATGCTGCATGCCGACGAAAACTGGCACGGTTTTGGTGCTATTGCAGAAGGTTTTAACCTGCTGGATCCAATCAAAGCCACGATTTTAACGCCTGGTCTCAATGTGGATGGTAACTTCTCCGACAGCGGTATTCCGGCAGCTATTGTCGCCAAGTATCTGGCCGAACATGGTGTGGTAATTGAAAAAACCGGCCTGTACAGCTTCTTTATTATGTTTACCATCGGCATCACCAAAGGCCGCTGGAATACTATGGTAACAGCGCTGCAGCAATTTAAAGATGATTACGACAAAAATGCCCCGCTGTGGCGCATTCTGCCGGAATTTATCCAGAAATATCCGCAGTATGAACGCATTGGTTTAAAAGATTTGTGTGATCAGATCCACGCCATCTACCGCACCTTTAACATCGCCAAACTGACCACCGAAATGTATTTATCGGAAATGGTGCCAGCGATGAAACCAGCCGATGCTTTTGCCAAAATGGCGCACAAAGAAATTGAACGGGTGCCGTTGGATGAGTTGACCGGTCGGATCACGGCCGTGATGTTAACGCCTTATCCACCAGGCATTCCACTGTTGGTGCCAGGCGAAGTGTTTAACGAGACCATCGTCAGTTATCTGAAATTCGCCCGCGAATTTAACGGGAAATTCCCAGGCTTTGAAACTTATATTCACGGCCTGGCTTTGACCGAAATCGATGGCAAAAAAGTTTATTATGTAGACTGCGTCAAATAATTCCGCGTTTAATTCCCGGCAACGGCAGCTCTGGCTGCCGTTGCCGATAATCCCCCCTGTGGTAACGCCACTGAGCGGTCAGTCCAACCATCACAGCTTTAATTGGGTCTGGTCACGTCACTAAAACAGACTTGATTGCCACCCGCCTGCTTGGCCTGATACATGGCGCGGTCTGCTTCGAGCAACAGCAATTTTTCATCATTGCCCTGCTCCGGAAATACCGCAATGCCAATACTCGGGTACACCCAATACCGACCACCGTCGATATCAAACGGCTGATTGAGCACCAGCCGGACTTTTTCCGCCACGGAGCTTGCAGTGGCAATCTCATCAATATGTTCTAATAACACCACGAACTCATCACCGCCGAAACGCGCCAAGGTATCGCTGGCACGAATGGCACGTTGTACGCGCAAGGCGGCCTGCTGTAACAGTTGATCGCCGACCGCGTGACCGGCCGCATCATTGACTTGCTTAAACTTATCCAAATCCAGATAAAGCACGGCAAACTGACTGTGTTCGCGCTGGGCGCGAAATAACGCCGATTGCAGCCGATCGGCAAACAACAACCGGTTTGGCACCCTGGTCAAGACATCATACAAGGCAATCTGCTGTAATCTATCCTGCAGTTGTTTGCGCTCGATGGCCGCCGCAATTTGACTACTGACAAATTCCAGTAACTCCTGCTCATCCTGGCTGTAACTTTGACAGCCAAACAGCACCACGGCACCGGATAAATGATGTTGTAATTTCAGCGGCGCCACCAGCCAATGCTGACTGTGCTTTGATGTTAACGCCGGCTTAGTGACACACAAGGTTTTCTGTTGTTGTAAAACGGTTTGGGCATGCGCAATGATTTGTGCCTGATGCTGTACCACGGCGGCAGGTTCAGCGGCAGCCTGATAAGCAAACTGTAATAATCCGCTTTGCTCATCGGTCAGCAGAATGACAAAATTAGCCACAGGTAACAGCCCGGCAACGATACGATGAATATGCTGGTATAAGTCGGTCAGACTGGAAGCATCATGCGCCGCTTCGGAGATGGCAAATAACGCGGCCTGGCGCGCCTGACTACGTTTTAAACTGGTAATATCGCGCGCCACCGCGACTCTGAGTTGTTCTGACGCCGACCAGCGGGCGGACCAAAGGATATGCACCACCTGACCGTCTTTACGCAGATATCTATTCTCAAAATCTACTTTGGGCTGACCTGCCATAATTTCAGCCGCTGCCACCAGCGTTTTTTCCCGATCGGCCGGATGTAATAAATCCAGCATGGGCCGGCCAATCATTTCCTGCGGGCTGTAACCAAAAATCCGCTCGGCCCCGGCGCTGACAAAGACAAAAGTGCCCTGACTGTCGACCACACAAATGGCGTCCAGCAATAAATCTATATACTGACTAAGAGCGACAAAACTACTGTTGTCCAAGACAGACTCCTGTGGGCAGCAAGTGGAATGAGCATCAGGCCGGGCGGCGCGAAGTTGACACAAAAAATGACTTCAAACCGCAGTCTGTCTACAGTAACCGCTTGGCTTTTAAAGCGCAATCAGCCTGATTCAGTGCTTTGGTTTGCTGCATGCAGGCAGCAATTTACTAACGATTTCCTTGCAAAAAACCGCAGCTTTGACCGTTACCAGCAATTAAACTACAAAAAAACCAGCCTTGCCGTTGGTGGTGCCACACGCTTGCCAGCACCGGCCAGGAGAGCGTGGTTATATCTTGCCCTGACTGAAACATTTCAGCCATCTATACAGCTAAAAATAACTATCCAAGCGCCGAAAAATCCGCTTTACTGCCAGAGAAACTTCACAGGAGCAGCTTATGTTTAAAATAAATCAGTACTTTGATGGTAAAGTAGCGTCTATCGCTTTTCAGGGCGAACAATTACCGGCCACTGTTGGTGTGATGGCCGCCGGTAACTATGAATTTGGCACCAGTCAGCACGAAGTGCTGACGATTATCAGCGGTGCGTTAACAGTGCTGTTGCCTGGCAGCCAGCATTGGCAAACCTTTAGCAAGGGCCAGCAATTTGCCGTACCGGCGCACAGCAAATTTCAGTTGCAGGTTGCCACTGATACCGCTTATCTCTGTACTTATCAATAGACCAGTGGGTCAATAAACCAATGGGTCAATAAATCAATGGCTCAATAAACCAATCGGTCTATAGGTGATGAGTTCAGTACCACCTTAAGTCAGCACAGGAGTCCACATGCGCGGCATGGGTACAGCAGCAAAACGACCTGACGCCAGCCGTTCGGTGCAGGCGTTAAATCTTCAACAAACCATCCGCTATATGTGGCCCTATTTGTGGGCCTTCAAAGGCCGGATTGTGCTGGCATTGCTGGCACTGATCGCGGCCAAAGCCACCACCTTGCTGCTGCCTTATGCGCTGAAACTGATTGTCGATAGCCTTGATAGCTCCCTCCAGCCAACCCTGACCTTACCTTTGTTGTTCATTATCGGTTATGGCTTACTCAGGTTTGGCACGGTATTTTTTGGTGAGGTGCGGGATGCCCTATTCAGCCGGGTGACTGAACATGCCATGCGGCAAATTGGCTTACGGGTATTTAAACATCTGCATCAGCTTGAACTGAGTTTTCATCTGGATCGCAACACAGGTGGCATTAGCCGGGACATTGAACGTGGCACCAATGGCCTCAGTTTTCTCATGCGGTTTTTGATGTTTAACATTGTGCCTACGTTACTGGAAATTGTATTGGTGGCCGCCATTTTCTGGGGGTTGTTCTCTTTCTGGTATGCCTTAATCACTGCGGTGGCGGTCAGTTTATACATCTGGTTCACCGTGGTGATTACCGAATGGCGGAATAAATTTATCCGCGAAGCCAATCAAGCCGATTCAGCCACCAACACCCGCGCCGTGGATAGTTTGCTAAATTATGAAACGGTGAAATATTTCAATAATGAAGCCTATGAAGCGCGGATTTACGATGAATTTCTGGCGAAATGGGAAACAGCGAAGTTAAAAAACCGCATGTCGTTGCTGACGCTCAACTCGGGGCAGGCACTGATTATTGCCGCAGCCATTACCTTGATGATGTGGCTGGCTGCCAAGGGCGTGTTGCAAAAAGAGCTGACCCTGGGCGATTTAGCCATGGTCAACGCTTATATGATCCAATTATTTATCCCGCTGAACTTTTTAGGTTTTGTCTATCGGGAAATCCGGCGGGCATTAACGGATCTGGAAAACATGCTGGGTTTGCTGACGCGTCAAGCCGCTATTACCGACGCCGCTGGAGCCCAAGAATTACAGCTGACCGCGGCCAGTATTGAGTTTCGCGATGTCAACTTTGCTTATCAGCCCGAGCGGCCTATTTTAAAGAATTTTAATCTGCAGATAGCTCCAGGCCAAAAAGTGGCCGTGGTCGGCAGTTCAGGCGCCGGTAAAAGCACGCTGGCCAGGTTGTTATATCGTTTTTATGATATCAACCAGGGGCAAATTTTGTTATCCGGTCAGGATATCCGTCAGGTCAGCCTTGATAGTCTGCGCCGTGCTGTGGCGATAGTGCCGCAGGATACCGTGTTGTTTAACAGCAGCATTCGCGACAATATTGCCTATGGCAACCCAGCAGCCAGCGCAGCAGACATAGAACAAGCCATTGATTTAGCTCATTTAAGACCCTTTATCCAAAGCCTGCCGCAAGGCGATGCCACTTTGGTCGGCGAACGCGGCTTAAAAGTATCAGGCGGCGAAAAACAGCGGATTGCGATTGCCCGTGTGCTGTTAAAACGCTCGCCGGTGCTGATTTTTGATGAAGCCACCTCGGCGCTGGATTCAACCAGCGAAAGCGCTATTTTAACTGCGTTGCGGGAGCTGGCGACTGGCCATACCTCGCTGGTGATCGCGCACCGCTTGTCGACCGTGACAGACGCTGATTTGATTGTGGTGTTAGAACAAGGTCAGGTGATCGAACAAGGCACCCATGCGCAACTGCTCAGTCAGCAAGGTTATTATGCCAAGCTCTGGGCGATGCAGCAGCGGGAAGAACATACGACTGCTGGTCAGGGTTGATTGATTGTATTTTATCAACGAACTGAGTAGGCTGAGCACAATTTTTCAACTTAAGAGGAAATTCTGATGATGACATGGTTTTTGCTGGCCGTAGGGCTGGTGTTCCTGGTAATAGGGGCTGATTTACTGGTCAAAGGAGCTGCCCGGCTGGCCGCCAGTTTTGGTATTCCCAGCCTGGTGATAGGTCTGACGGTCGTTGCGTTTGGCACCAGTGCACCTGAATTGGCGGTCAGTGTCAAAGCTGCTTATTCCGGTCAGGCTGAACTGGCGATTGCCAATGTGGTCGGCAGCAATATTTTTAACGTGTTGTTTATTCTTGGCGCTGCCGCGCTGATTATGCCACTGATCATTTCCCGCCAGTTGATCCGTCAGGATGTACCCATTATGGTAGCTGTGTCTGTGTTAGCTGTGCTGATGGTGCAGGACGGGCAGATCGATAAAATTGAAGCGGCGTTTTTAACCCTTGGTTTGCTCAGTTACACCTTTTTCCTGTTTAAACAGGGGAAAGCCCAGGGCGCGGATAAAGCTGCAGATAGTGAAGTCGATGAATTAATCAGCCAACCGCATCCACTGTGGCAAAACCTGGCTTTTGTCATTGCTGGCCTGGTATGTCTGGTACTTGGTTCACGCTGGCTGGTCCAAAGTGCGATTGAACTGGCGACAGCCTGGGGCGTGAATGAAGCCGTGATAGGTTTAACTATTGTCGCGGCCGGCACCTCCTTACCTGAAGTGGTCACTTCTATTGTGGCGACGATTAAAGGCGAACGTGATATTGCCGTCGGCAACGTCGTTGGCAGCAACATCTTTAATATCTTGTGTGTGCTGGGTATCTCTGGTTTGGTATCCCCGATCCCATTACTGGCCGGCGATCAATTGGCTCAGGTTGATATCCCGGTGATGCTGGCGGTCGCGATGCTGTGTGTACCGCTGTTCTTTGCCGGCTCAATTCTGAACCGGATTGAAGGGGCATTATTTTTAGTCTTATACGTCGCTTACACCTGGTACCTGATTGCGTTGGCGCTGAATAAAGCCTACTTAGCAGAGCTGCAGGACGGCATCATGTATGGCCTGGTACCGCTCGTTCTGCTTTATGTAGTGATATCTTTGTTACGTGATCTCAAGCACCGTCGCCAGACGAATTAACCCCTACCTTGTGAAGCCACAAACAACAACGCTGCTTCAGCCGCGTTGTTGTTTGACTGGCGCAAAATCAAGCCGCAGTGCTGGTTTTTTTCTCTGTGTCGGCAAATTGCACTGTTGTCCGACCTGCCTTTCGATATAATATCCGTCTT
>Ga0114982_1001513_pt1 | contig 11095 bp, 5 predicted proteins | sample Shrwel_input2_FT_FD_87183 | JGI IMG/M metagenome (GOLD analysis project Ga0114982, IMG submission 87183) | Subsurface microbial communities from deep shales in Ohio, USA - Utica-3 well 1 S input2 FT | ecosystem: Environmental > Aquatic > Deep subsurface > Shale gas/oil reservoir > Produced... | reverse complement strand
GAAGGTGTTGCAGGATATTACAATTCCTATGTTTCAGGTTCAGATACAGGTTCTATATCCAATGGTGGTGGTGGAACTTGGTACACTGCATCTATGGCATCTCAATCATTTTCGTATCAAACGGATGATGTAAGAATGGATGTTACCAATATAGTAACACTTTGGAATAGCGGTTCAGTACCAAATAATGGATTTGTAGTTAGGCATAGTTTAGCAGCTGAAAATGATACAAATGATTATGGTGTATTGAGATTTTTCTCAAAAGAAACACATACTATATATGAACCAAAATTAGAAGTAGTTTGGGATGGTGTAACATTTGTAACCGGTTCATTAACTCCGATACCGGAAGAGAATTTTAAGATAACATTTACAAACCTTAAATCAAAGTATCAAAAAGATAGTAAGGCAAAGGTTAGAGTTAAGGGTAGAGAATTATATCCATTAAGAACATTTTCTGGAACATTTGATTATGATAATACAAGCTATTTACCTACAACATCATATTATCAATTAGAAGATTATGTAACAGGTGAAGTTATATTTCCATTTGGAACATATACTAAATTACAATGTGATTCTAATGGTAATTATTTCATTATGGATTTAAATGCATTACCAATTAATAGAGTATATTTACTTAAAATAAAAATAACTCAAAGTGGTATAGATTATATCATAGATGATAAAACAACATTTGAAATAGTTTAAGATGGCAACAAGCTTAGAAGCAATAGCTCAAAAATTACAAGAAGAAAGACAGAATAAATTAGAATCAATTCTTAGTATATCTGGCTCTCAAGCTATTGCTAAAAATGATTACGGAATAACTGTTGTTGAAGAATCAAATGTAGCATCATCATTAGTTTTCAAAGAATTAAACAAAAACAAATACGATACTACTGAATTATTAAAAGCAGTGGATGTTGTGGTTAAGGAATTAATGCCTGATATACCAACAGCTAATTTGGATTTAGTTCCAAAACCATTGTATGATGAAAAGGTTGTTGAAAATGAAGATTTAAGAAAGCAGGTAAGAGATTTAACCGCAACCATAGTTGATTTAAATGCAAGAATAACTGATTTAGAAGGACAAGTTCAAACTGAAATTAATAGTAGATTAACTATTGAACAAACAAATGATGCATTAGTAAATCAATTACAAACATTAACTCAAACGATTGATGAGTTTGCTTTACAAATACAAACAGCAGTTCAGAAATCGGTAGATGAATCAATTTTAAGAACTTCATTACAAGCACAAAATACAGGATTTAAAGCACAAATTGAAGCATTAATTAAACAAATAGATTCGTTGAACTCTATAATTGAAGGATTACAATCTCAATTAGGAGCAGTACAAAATCAACAAGCGATTGTACAAGGTACACAAGCACAAGCACAAGCGGCAGGTGCGGATGTTGTAAACGAAGTTGCAATTGTTAAGATTAAAACCAAAGCAGATGCAAATCAACCTGCTATATATGGTAAAATAAATGCAAAAGGTGGAAACAAATTCATAAACGGAACGGGTGCATCTATCACTAATAATGATAAGCAACCGATTCAAGTTTCAATTCAAATAGCTAATCCATCCGGAATAGGATGGTTAACTGCATCTCAAACATCTTTTTCAGTTGGACCTGGTGCTAGTACGGATGTTGATTTTAAAATAAATGAAGGAGGAGCTTCGAATGTGGATAGCAAGAAAGGTAAAACCGCTTATTCGAAAAGCGCCGATTATGAAGGGGGTAGTGTAAAGGTTGTAATAACTCGCTCAGATGGTAGTTCAAAAGATAGGTCATATCCAACTAAATTAACTAAAAATCACCCTGATAGCTTTTAATTATGAGTATTAAAAAATATACAAATTTTGAGCAAATAGATTCTAAAGTAGAGAATAAAGGACAATTTCTACAAAAGGATGATTTGTTTATTGTGTCTAAAACTGAAATAGAAGAAACTGATTTTGGTGATTGTAAATACGATGTTATGGAGGTATCTGTATACGATATCAATAACAATTTACTTCCAAATAAATCAGGTAATAATGTTGCTTATGTTAAAACAGGTGATATTAAAAATTATTTATACAATCTTAGTAACAAAGGTGGTCAGCAAGAGTTAGCAATCGATGCTGAAAAACTTTTAAAAGAATTGGGATTTACAAATGGTATTCTTAAATTAAATTTAAATTTTGTAAGAAACAAAGTTGGAACTGATGATAGTTTGACGAGAGTTTGGATACAGGAAATTTCACCTTCAAGAGAAGAAATTCGTATCTTACCTTTAAAAACAAAAGATGCTACTATAAATCAACTTACAAATAAAGAATTCAAAAATATACATAATCTAAGTAAGGATTTTAAATATTATAAAAAAAATATATTAACATCATTAGATACATTCGAATTTAGTAGTTTATCTACCATAGATGATGCATTAGTTAATCAATTTGGAAATGATTTTAAATCTACTTTAAAGAAAGATTTTGGATTAAGTGATTTAGATGCGTTTAGAGATAAAATATTTAAAGATTTTAAAGATAGTATAACACATTGGGTTAATAACAAATATTATGATGTTACCCAATCTAATTTTGGAAAACCATCTGAAATTCGTTTTATCGATTGTGACCAATACGATTTTAATTTTTTATTATCCGAAATTCGAAACATTTTAAACAATTGTATTTCAGCAAACACTAAAACACTAAAAAGAAGAGATATTAATTATAAAGAAGTACCTCAAGAGTTTGCGGTAGTAGAATTAAGAAAGCAAATACAAAATAATTTAGAAAGATTCCAAACAAGAGTTGAAATAAAAAGAAATGTATATGCTCCAGATAAGGTAGATTTAAGTATAGGGGGTGTTAGAGATTTAGAACCAATTGTTAAAACATTAGATGTAATAGTTCCAATAGAAACTCCTACACCTGTAATTACACCAGCTCCTGTACTTCCTAAAGAAGAACCACAACCAGAGCCAACACCTCAACCATTGCCTGAACCAACTCCTACACCCGTTATAGAACAACCTACTCCTATTATAGAACAACCAGTTTATAGTGGTGGTGGCGGAGGCGGAGGTGGTAGCAGAAGTTACTACGAAGAAGGTAGAGGATTTGGTGGACAAGCTGATGTAGTTGATAGAGAGAGTATACAAAATTTTATGTAAGATATTTATAATAAAAGATTAAATGGCGGAAGCACCGATAGATTCACTTTCAAGAGAACCAAATACTACTGATGGCATTCCATTAGATGTTTTAAATGCAACCGGAGGCGGAGGTGGTGGTGTTTCTACTACATTCGTACCACCAAGTTATACCCAAAGCGATACATCTAAACCATTAATAGTAAATCTTGTTTCAAAAAATGGAACTTCTGTTGAATGGTTAGAAGATGGTGTTTCGCAGGGTATTGGTCCAAGTGCGAGAGTAATACATAACCCTTCTATTAGATTTGGTTCTAAGAGAACATATACTGCCAGATTAAATAATGGGCAAGTTTTAAGTTATTTCGAAGTATCAATCGAAAAAGTATTTGAGAAACCATACAATACTACCACATATACTCCATTTACAGCATTCGTAAACCCAGCATCATCTATGTTTGGTGGTATGAATGGAAATAGTTATATGTCTGGGTATAACGCATACGATTGGAATTTTAATTATGGATTCCAAGAACCAATATCGGTGAATGATTCTCTTTACCAAGAAGGTATTGTTATAAGAGAATATACATACCGAAATGGAAGTTGGTCAGAAGGCGATGCACAAAAGTTGTGGTTTACCGATGGTGCAATCACTTTGAATTTTAATGTAGAGAATACATCCACAATAGGTCAACCAATTCAATCTGGTCCAACTGCAGTTGCTACTCAAATAATCGAGCCAAATCCATTAGCACAATACGAAATCGTATTCAGTAGTAATTTAAAAAATGAATTAGGGGATTCGGTAACATTATCATATCAAATTGTTTCACAAACAAATGATATTGTAAAAACGGGAACAATTAGTTTATCGAATGCAAATGTTATTGATACAATTGATAGAAATGTTCTTAATAATGGTAGTGTTAACTTTCAAATAAATGGTTCACTACCAGATGGAATATCTTTTACAAACATATATCACGGATTAGCTTCCCAAATTGGTAATCCTGCTCAAATTAATTACGGAGCATTAACAAATGTTCCAACCGCATTCTCAGTACCCGCATCTCAACTTAGAAATAGTTTAGTTATTATTGCTAATGCTGAAAAAGTAATTAGGTTTGCAGAACCATCGATTGTATTAGATAACACACAATTTGATGTTAGAGTAAAAGATTCCGATACTGAAAAAAGTATATCTATACCATTTTCTACACAAAATGCGGATAGTGTATTAGTTTATTTATCTCCTGATAAAACATTAAGTGTATCGGCGGCAGATAAACAAGTAACAATATATTTCCAAAAAGATTTTCAAGAGGTATACGGACAAAAAAGAATAATATTAGTACCTGTAAGTAATGGATACGGCACAGGTAATAGAATAGAAGCATTAGTGACATTTACGGCAGTAAACGATTACCCATCTATTACTGAAACAACTTATGCTGATTTAATTGATATCCCATCGTTTTCTGATTTTAATATTGAGTATGAATTAAAGTATTCAACATTTTCAGCAACATCGGTTGATATATTTTTAAGATTAAAAGATAAAAGTTTAACACCTTTATTTAACAATCAATCTCCAAATGGTAATTTAAAAATTAACCTTAAAAAGTTAAGAGATAATTATCCGAATTGGGCTGGAAGTGATAATATTAGTATTGTATTAAAACCTTATAATAGAGGTGGAGCTGAAGAGTTAGTTGGTAACGATTATGAAGTTGTAACCAAATTAATTTTACCATCTATACAAATCGATGAAGATGTTTTTGGTAAAGCTATATTTGATGCATTTATAGAAAAATTATCAATAATTGAACCTGAAAAAGAGAGTAAGTATTTAACACATCTTGCTAACTTTGGTAACAATGAACAAACTTTAATTTCATCTTGGGAAATTGATAATTGGACACTATCTAAAAAATCAGTAGATACTTTAGGTAATGAATATGTAAAAAAAGAAGATGAAGTTGAATCTATAATATTAAAATATATTCACCACTAAATGCAAGCGTAACAGCTAACTCAACTTTTTGGATAACCAAATTGATGACAAATCCGTTAATTGAAACGGTAGTTCTTACTGAGCAAGCTGGGCCTGGATGTCCTCCATTAAAAGGACCTAATTTTAGTATTGATATTGATTTTGTAAGCGGACAATCTACGAACTACGAATCATTAGATAATATGATTTTAAGTGGTTCTACATCATCGAACACCCTTATTCAAAAGTATTTAAGTGGTTCTTTAGTAAATACAGACGATTTAAACATAGAATATGGTAGTGGTGATGTATTACAAAGTGGTTCTATAAAATGGAATAATTTTGTACATTTTAGTTCAGCCAAAGAAAGAGTTGATAATTTTGTATATAAAGTACAATTAATAGAAGCGTATGATGCATCATTAGAATCAGCATATGCTACTGGTTCAATTGGAGATGGATTGTATACAGGCTCAGCAGATGGTATCAAACAAATAGAAAGACTTAATTCAAAGAAAAGGGAATTATTGGGTGGGTTTGATGGATTTGAAAATTTCTTATATACATCATCTTCTTTAAGTTGGCCTTACAATGGAAATACAAAAGAATTAAGTACTTCTATTGAAGTTTCAAATTGGTATGATACGATTATAACATTGGCTGAAGATTTTGATACTCAAAACTTTAATTGGGTTCAAAATAACATTCCACAATATATTGTAAATAATGATGAGAATGCAAGTTTGTTGTTATTCTTCTCAATGATAGGTCAGCATTTTGATAACATATATTTCCATACAAAATCTATTGAAAAAAGTAGAGGATTAGGATATAAAGCTAAAGATGGTATTTCTGATAAATTATTATTTGAAACATTAAAATCATTTAGTTGGGATGCTAAAAATTTAGCAACAAATTCTCAATTATGGAATTATGTGTTTGGATTGGATTCCGATGGTAACACAAAGGAGTTAACACCTGCTAAACAAAGAACATATGATGTTTGGAGAAGAATTGCAAATAACTTACCTTATTTATTAAAACATAAAGGAACGAGAAGAGGTGTTTATGCACTATTAGCTTGTTATGGAATTCCATCATCAAATCTTTCAATTTTAGAATTTGGTGGACCAGAAGTTGATAATGCAAATTCAAAGAGTAAGTTAGTAATGGATAACATTACAACTGCGCTAACTATGATAAATGGTTCAACTATTGAATTTGATTGGAAAAACACCGAAAGAAATAGAAAACCTGATACAATAGAATTCTTTGTTAAGCCATCTACAAGTGGTAATTATCAAATAATATCAGGTAGTGATTGGAACATTACAATAAGTGGTTCTACGGGTGATGATTATGGTAAAGTAATATTTAATTACTCTAACTCAAATAGTTTAACATCATCTAGATTACCAATATTTAATGAAAAGTTTTTTGGTATAGAAGTTAGTAGAGAAGTTAGTGGTAGCTACCATAATTTTGAATTGAATCTAAGACAAGCTGATAAAGAGAGAAGTATATTCCAAGAATCAAATTCAGCTAGTGTATTAGCAACTAATAGTAATTGGAATGGTGGTTCTAAAATAAAGTTAGGAAATAACTTTGTTGGTAGTGTAGATGAGTTCCGTTTATGGAGTACACCACTACAATCCGATGTATTCTATCAGCATGTATCATTTCCTGAAATGGTTAATGGTAATCATGTATCTGCTTCTACCGATGATTTGTATTTCCGTTTAGATTTTGAATATCCTAAGAATTTAGCGGTATTCAATACTCTTCCAAATGTTGATACAAACATATATTTTAGTGGAAGTGCGGATAGAATAAGTTATGAAAGCGGAAGTGCTACACAATTATATTCATTAAATCCATCCGCTTCTTTTTCAGCAAGTGTAAGTGGATTTGCAAATATAGCAGAATATCCATATCAATTCGAAGCAATCGATAGAAGTGTGGTGTTAGAAATACCAGATGGTGGTTCATCTCGTTATTCAACTAATAAGGTTAGATTTGAATCACAAGAGTTGATAGGAAGTCTTTCATCTAAAAGTAGAGCAACTAAAAAAGCATTTGACCAATCTCCAACGGATTCCAATAGAGTTGGTTTATTTTTCTCTCCTACAAAAGAGTTGAACATTGATATTGCAAAATCTTTGGGTGGATTGAATTTAGATAACTATATTGGTGACCCATCGGATAGATACAAAGATAATTACAATCGTTTAGATACTTTACGAAAATATTACTTTGAAAGATTCGATGGTAGAGATATTTATGCATACATCAACTTAATCAAATTATATGAGAAATCTATGTTTGATGATATTAAGAAGATGTTGCCGGCAAGAGTTAAAGCAACTACTGGTCTTTTAATAGAACCACATTTCTTAGAAAGAAGTAAACATAAACATAAGAAACCAACAGGTGAGGCTAATTTATATGAAGCCGAAATAGATAATAGAGATGATTTAATTATATCTTCCGAAAATATTCAAAAAGAAGTAACATTAAATGCTCAATCTGAATATGTATTAAGTGGTGAAAATAATCAAAAAGAATCTATAATTGATGCTAATTTAGGAGAAAGTTTATCAGCCGATAATTACCAATATGATGGTATAATAAATTCAGATGAAACAACATTAACTTCTGAATATTATCAAAATCAAGGAACAATTGATGCTGGATTGGGTGACCCTACTATACTTAGTGAAATTGATATTATAAATTCAAACATAGTAGTAGGTCAATCTGATTTAGAACTACTTGGATTTGGTTTATTTGCACAAAGTGGTTCTGCGATTAGAACATATTTTGATAAAGATAATAATCGTATAAAAGAAAGAGTTAAAGTAAGTATTATTAAAGAAAAGAAGACTAGAGATTATACTTATTTAACAGGAAGTGCTAGTGATAGATTATATACAGCGTTAGGTACTGAAACTTATTATGAATCTTATGTAAACATTCAACCATTTACAGGTTCAAACGGAAGTATAAATTCATTACCAACTACAGACGCTAAAATAATAGAAGTAACTCCTGTGAATGGATATTTAAAAACTCACTTCAGAAATACTTCAGATTTAACAAGAGGATTAGAAAATTCTTTCTTTAGAGGTTCAAAAAATACTGCAGCTACCACATTAGATGGTACATCACCAGTTGAAACATTTACTACTAACCCTAATACTCTAAGAGTAAATAAAGCAGGTAGAGATGCAAGTGAACCAATTTTGGAAGTAGAATAACGGATTTTTATAAAAACTATATTTATTATTAAAATAGAAATAAATTAACAATGGGATATTTAAGTAATACCGAATTAACAGTAGATGCTATCTTAACAAAAAAAGGTAGAGAAAAACTTGCAGCAGGATTGGGATTGAACATCACTCAATTCGCTTTAGCAGATGATGAAATTGATTACTCTTTGTATGAACCGGCTCATCCGCTTGGTTCGTCATTTTATGATGCAGCAATTAAGAGTATGCCAGTTATCGAAGCATCTCCTGATGAAACTCAAGTAATGAAATACAAATTGGTAACACTACCTAAGAATACAACTCGTATTCCTGTGGTTGAATTTGGTGTTCCTAACATTGCAGTTAATCAGAGAAGTGGCGAGGTATCATTATCTCCAACTACATCTCCAGCAGGAAATAGAAGATTAGGATATACAATTATCCTTTCTAATAAAAATGCAGGTGATATTGTAGGTGAAGGTGTAACATCTGATGTAGGTACTGTTCCAGTATTTATTGGTGATGATGTTTCAGCAACAGCTGCAGTAGCAAAGGGATTAACATTTAAGTTTATTCCAAATCCATCTTTAACTTCGTCTATCAGAACAACAATAACTGTTTATGGTAACGAAACGGGTGGTTCACAAACGATTCCAGTAACCGTAACATATGTACAATAAATAAACTATGGCAGTAATAAGAGATAATAGAGGAGCCCTATTAGCAAGTAATTTATCACAATACTTGGCAGGTGCAGCAAACACCGCTGGCACTCCCGTTGATACTAACGAATTAGTAAACATCGTAAACCAATTTTTGGGGCAGGGTGAGCAAATCAGCACCGATATCACTACCGTAACTAATGGTATTTATAAAAAGTTCGGTTCAATTGATAAGGTAACAAATAGAACTGAAGTTGTAACTTCTGGTATTTGGAGTGGAGATAATGGTTCGTTAGAAACATTCCACACTTCATCTGCTCAAAGTTCATCTGCAAGTGGAAGATACTACTTAGATGTTTATAATGAAAACGCAACATCTTCTTCAGCAGAAGTTCAATTCTCAATTGCATATGGTCATATTAATGGAGGGGGTGCACCAACATTAACTCAAACTGATAGTTCAACACTTCCTACTAAAGCTATTTACTCACAATTCCGTAATTTATTATTGGATAGTGGTGATACATACTTTAGTGTATATAATGGTACAACCGCTGGTGGTCAAAATTTAAGTGATATATTTGCAATCAATGTAAATAGAGCTAGATATAAAGAACAATTAGACCCAGGTAATATCCAATTAAATTTAAAAAATGGTTCTACTATTATTTCATTAATAGATGATTCAGGACAAACTGAAACTGTTGGTGCAAGTGGTAGAGTATTTAATATGGTAAGTGGAGCATTAAACATTGGAACTGCTAACGAAGGAACTATTAGTTCTGTAACTGCTTCAAACGGACAAGGATGGGGATTATTCTATCCAGATGCAGGTGTAATGTTACTTAACCCATCAGCAGTAGAATCTGCATTAGGTGTAACTTTCTCATCAGCATCAGCAGCTAACACTTATAACAACGCTATTAACAATATGAAATTATACCAAGCAATTAGTGCTAGTGGTGATTTCCAAGCTCGTAGAACTGAAAATGTTTCTACATCTCATTATTTTGTTAGAGCAAACAATAGAGAGTTTAACTTCTCAAATAACCCAACATTCGTAACTGGTTCAGTTGGACAATTCGTTCAACCAACATTTGAAAGAGACCCTAAAGTGTATATTACTTCAGTAGGTCTTTACGATGATGCAAATGAGTTATTAGCAGTAGCAAAAACCTCTAAACCAATTGAAAAATCATTTGATAAAGAGGTAGCAATAAAAGTAAAGTTGGATTTCTAATCGGAAATAACTAATAAACTACTGACCCACCTTTTTGGTGGGTTTTTAGTTTCTGAATATTTATATACGATATGTTAAAAAGAATACCTAAATCTGATGTTAGTATTAGACCATTCAAAGCCTACAAAGAGTGGAGTTTTGTAAGTGGTTCTGATATTACTTTAATGGAAGCTGAAAATACATTATTGTATGATGAAGCAAATAATGTAACTCTTGGAAATGGTGTTACATATAATAAGCACTCTTTATATGGTCAATTAAATTCATTATTTTATTCGAATGTAGATAACCCATTTTATAGAGTTGGAACTAAATCTAACCAACCTGCAGCTGTAAGTGGTGAAAGAGCGTTTAATGGTAAAGCTAAAATATTATCTATTCCGCAATCTATATTTGGAGAAGAAATTAAAAAAGGAAGTTTATCTTTAACCGATAGCGTAACATCTACTACATTTGTTGAAAATGGTTCTGGCTCTTTGATGAATGGAACTACAATTGTTGGCGATGTGTTTTATGACCATGGGTTGGTTGTATATACCGATACTGCTTCTTTAAGTAGTACATTAACTGGGGATTGGCAAATTGATTTTAAATCAACCGAAACCATTTACGAAAATGAATATTTACTAATCGTAAACGAAGATGAATTTAATATTTCACAAAATCCTTCAGCAGTTGTTAAAGTGGGGGGTATTACTTCTACTTTTACAGATACCGATGGAATTGTTCGAACAATTAACGAAGAGCAACCTGTTAGGTATATTAGAAAAAAAACCACATTAGATAATGG
>Ga0114982_1001510_pt1 | contig 11104 bp, 11 predicted proteins | sample Shrwel_input2_FT_FD_87183 | JGI IMG/M metagenome (GOLD analysis project Ga0114982, IMG submission 87183) | Subsurface microbial communities from deep shales in Ohio, USA - Utica-3 well 1 S input2 FT | ecosystem: Environmental > Aquatic > Deep subsurface > Shale gas/oil reservoir > Produced... | reverse complement strand
GGGTAATATCATCGAATTGGAAATTGATTCGATTGAAATTAACCCGTTTCAGCCGCGTACCAATTTTAACGAAGATTCTTTACAAGAATTAGCGACTTCTATTCGCGAATTGGGGGTAATTCAGCCCATTACGGTTCGTAAAATGGAGTTCAATAAATACCAGTTAATTTCGGGAGAACGTCGTTTGCGTGCTTCCAAATTATTAGGTTTAAAAACGGTTCCAGCCTACATTCGTTTGGCCGATGACAACGAATCGTTAACGATGGCTTTGGTAGAAAATATCCAACGTCATGATTTAGATCCAATTGAAATTGCCTTATCGTACCAACGTTTAATGGACGAAATTCAATTAACGCAGGAGCAAGTAAGTGACCGTGTGGGAAAAAAACGTTCTACCGTTGCCAACTATATGCGTTTATTGAAATTAGACCCGATTATTCAAACAGGTATTCGTGACGGATTTATTTCTATGGGACATGGCCGTGCTATTATCAACATAGAAAATCTGGACGATCAAGCTAATATTTACCAAAAAATTGTCAGCGAAAACCTATCGGTTCGTGAAACCGAAGCTTTGGTAAAAGCCTATCACGAAGGAACACCTGAAAAACCATCGGCTACCACAACAAAAGCTACTGCCGCTTCTTTTGAAGTAGAAACGGAAGCCAAAAAAGCTTTCAACGACTATTTCGGAACAAAAGTAGACGTAAAAGTGGCTGGTAATGGAAAAGGAAAAATTACTATTCCATTTCATTCGGAAGAAGATTTCAATAGAATTATCAAACTAATCAAAGGTTAGTGAAATTTTGGATTTACATAGTATTCTTTAGCATTAGCTTCGGAAATTTTTCGGGATTCAGCCAAAATGAAATCAAACTAGTAGCCAGCGATACCGTTACCAAAACCATAGACCCGTTGCGCCCAGCCAAAGCTGCCTTTTTTTCGGCATTGCTTCCAGGGGCAGGACAAGCCTATAACAAAAAGTATTGGAAAATTCCGCTGGTTTATGGCGCTATTGGAACCGGAGTCTATTCGTATGCATGGAATCAAAAAAAATACAAATCGTATCGTGACGCCTACAAACAACGACTGCTTTTAGGCGAAAACAGTACGGATCCTTATCAAGGCATTTTATCGGATTCTAGACTAATCGATGCTCAAAAATTTCACCAACGCAATCGTGACTTATCTCTGTTAGTTACTGCCGGACTTTACATTCTTAACATCATAGATGCCAATGTAGATGCCCATTTACAACAATTTAATGTCAACGGCAAACTAACAGTTCGTCCTGAAATTCAGCAAAACGAATTTACATACAAGCAAAATCTAGGTCTCACCTTAAATTATAACTTCTAATGAATATTGCACTCCTAGGCTACGGAAAAATGGGTAAAGTGATTGAACGCATCGCTTTGGAACGCGGACATCAAATTGTCTTGCGAAAATCAAGCAGTGCCTCTTTCGAAGGTCTTGAAAAAGCCGATGTCGCTATCGATTTTAGTGTTCCGGACAGTGCCGTTTGTAACATTTCAGAATGTTTGAATACTAACATTCCGGTAGTGAGTGGTACTACGGGTTGGTTAGAACAGTATGACGAAATGGTAGCTCTTTGCAATGAAAAAAATGGAAGTTTTATCTACGGATCCAATTTTAGTTTGGGTGTAAACATCTTCTTTGAACTGAATGATTATTTGGCCAAAATAATGGCCAATTTAGAGCAGTACAAAGTTTCTATGGAAGAAATTCACCATACGCAAAAATTAGACGCACCAAGCGGTACCGCTATTTCATTAGCGAATGGGATTATTGAAAACTCTAAATATGAATCTTGGACATTGGACAATCCAACAGAAAATCAAATTCATATTGAGGCCAAGCGAATTGAAAATATTCCAGGCACGCACAGTGTTTTTTACGATAGCGAAGTAGATCAAATCGAAATCAAACACACCGCACACAGCCGCGAAGGATTTGCTCTAGGAGCTGTCATCGCCGCCGAATGGTTAGCCAATAAAAAAGGTGTTTTCACCATGAAAGACGTGCTTTTTAGCAGCAATAAACAATAAGCTTTATACTATAAGCAAAAAAAATAATCAATAAAGCTTAAGGCATGTAGCCTACGGCTTAAAACAAAATAGACAAAAAATGACAGCATTACAGTGGTTTATCTTTTTCTTAGTCGTTCAACTTATCCACGGATTAGGAACTTGGAAATTATACGAAAAAGCAGGCAGAAAATCTTGGGAAGCCTTTATCCCAGTGTACAATTCAATTGTATTGATGAAAATCATCAACCGCCCTACTTGGTGGACCGCCTTGCTTCTTGTTCCTATTGTCAACCTAATTATGTTTATAGTCGTTTGGGTAGAGACTTTGCGCAGTTTTGGTAAAAACAGCACCAAAGACACCATTTTAGGAGTCGTTACCCTTGGTTTTTATATTTACTACGTTAACTACTTTCAAAATGTAGCATACAACAGAGACAGAAGCTTAGTAGCCGCCACAAAAACAGGCGACACTATTGGTTCATTACTATATGCCATCATCGTGGCCACATTGGTACATACCTATGTGATGCAACCGTTTAATATTCCAACCTCATCTTTGGAAAAATCTTTGTTAGTGGGCGATTTCTTATTTGTAAGTAAATTCCATTACGGGGCCAGAACTCCTTCTACAGCAGTAGCTTTACCTATGGTACACGATAGTTTGATGGTGGTAAAAGGAAAATCGTATCTAAGCAAACCACAATTGCCTTCTTTCCGCTTTCCGGGCTTGCAAAAAATTGAACACAACGACATTGTGTGTTTTAACTGGCCAGCCGATACCGTTTACCAATTTTTTGACACTTCTAGAAGGCATATTGACAAACCAAAAGACAAACGTTCTAATTATGTTAAACGTTGTGTAGGATTGCCTGGTGATAATTTATCGATTAAAAATGGTGATGTTTATATCAATAATAAAAAATTGATTTTACCAGAAAGAGCCAAACCACAATATTCTTATACATTATTAACCGATGGTTCTGCTTTTGACGAAAATTATATAGTTAGAGAAATTGGAATTACCGATGGTGTATATCCGACCGAAAACACTAATGAATACATCATTGCTGCCCTAACAGACGAAGGAGCTGCAAAATTAAAAAGCAATCCGGCAGTAAAAACACTTACTAAAAGAATTGCGCCATTACCGACTGAAATAGACAGAGGATTATTCCCTCACAATCAGAAATGGTCAATGGATAATTACGGACCAATTTATATTCCGCAAGCGCACAAAATTGTTGCTTTAAACAAAGAAAATCTCACATTATACAGAAGATTGATTACTGTTTATGAAGGTAATAAATTGGAAGAAAAAGGAGGGAAAATTTATATCAACGATAAAGAAGCGACCAACTATACTTTCCAACAGGATTACTATTGGATGATGGGAGACAACAGACATCGCTCTGAAGATAGCCGTTACTGGGGATTTGTACCTATGGATCACGTAGTTGGAAAACCCGTATTTATTTGGTGGAGTATAGATCCAAATTTACCTTGGAGCAAAGCCATTGATAAAATCCGTTGGGACCGATTATTTTGCACTGTTGGTGGAGACGGACAGCCCGTATCCTACTTCAAATACTTCCTAATTGCTTTAGTATTGTGGTTTGGATTTGATTTTTACAGAAATAAGAAGAAGAAAGCAACTTCTTAATTTGGTTATTTGTGGATTTGGTTATTTGATTTTTAATTATGTACATCTATTCATTTGAGAAATTAGAAGTTTGGATTGAATCTAAAGAATTTTCTAAATCTATATACCTTATTACCGGAAATTTTCCAGAAACTGAAAAATTTGGATTAATTTCTCAATTGCGAAGAACTTCCATTTCTATATGTTCCAATATAGCTGAGGGTTCGGCAAGAAAAACTTTCAAAGATAAAGCACACTTTACAACAATGGCTTTTGGGTCTTCTGTAGAAGTATTAAATCAGTTAATCTTGTCTTATGAATTAAACTTCCTTTCGGAAGAAAATTATATGATCTTAAGGCTACAATTGGAAAGCATTACAAACAAACTAAATAGTTTGAGAAATTATCAAATTGAAAAATCAGTTGAGATTTCCAAATAACCAAATCCACAAATGAACAAATGAGCATCCTCATTCACCCTACCTATTTTCCATCTATAAGCCAAGTAGCTGCAATGGTGCAGGCTGATTCTGTAACGTTTGAGATGGAAGACAATTTCCAGAAACAAACCAATCGAAATCGGATGTATATCTACAGTCCAAACGGACTTCAGTTGTTAAATATCCCCATAAAACATAGTAGTTTGCCACATCAAAAAACGAAAGACACCCGTTTAGAAACGGCTTTCGATTGGCAGAAACAACATTTCAAATCCTTAGAAGCGGCCTATCGTACTTCTCCTTTTTTTGAGTATTATGAAGATGCCATCGCTCCTGTTTTTACCAAAAAGCATGAGTTTTTGATGGATTTGAATTTTGAAACTATTGAAATTATTTCCAAATGTTTGGGAGTTTCTTTCGGCAATCAAAAAACTACCGAATATTTTCACGACGTAACCGATTTTACAGACTTTAGACACTTAGCCAACGGAAAGAAAGACACAACCGTTTTAGAGCCATATACGCAAGTTTTTGAAGAAAAACATGGTTTCATCAATAACCTAAGCATTTTAGATTTGCTTTTCAACGAAGGACGACACGCTAAAAATTATTTGACGAAAGTCGCTCTGTAGCTTCTTATTTAATTTCAACACGTGTCATAATAGGCATGTGATCGGAATTGATGAATTCCGGGAAATGCTGAAAGTTTTTAACCAGCATTTTGGTATCCGCAAAAATATAATCGATACGTGCCGGATAATGATTAAAATTATAGGTTTTCCCAAAACCTTGTCCGGCTTCTTCAAAACAATCCTGCATATCGCCTTTAATGATACGATACACGTACGAAAAAGCACTGTTGTTCATATCTCCACACATCACTTTAGGATAACTGCACATTTTTTTATGCTCCATGATGATTTCTGCCTGTTGTTGTTGTTTGGCAAAAGTATCGCCTATTCTTTTTAAAATGGCTTTAGAGTCTTTCTGTTTAATTTCTTCCACATTTTCGGAAATATCATTGACATCCGGAGAAATTTTCAAAGATTCTAAGTGCAAATTGTACACCCGAATCAGGTCTTTTCCAATTTTAACATCGGCAAAAATGGCGTTATTATCCGAATAGGGGAAATCAATTTTTCCCTCATTTACAATTGGAAACTTAGAAAAAATAGCGTTACCTGTTTTAATCTTATCTCCAGTCATAAAAATAGCACGATACGGGTAAATTTTCAGATCGATTTTCGCGGATGCAGATGTAGAATATTCTTGAATACAAAGCACATCCGGATTTTTATCGTTGACAAATGCTAAAATATCCTGTGCTACATTATCCCTTGGTATCCAATTAAAAAGATTCAGCAAACGCACGTTATAACTCATTACAACAAAGTCCTTGTCGGTTACTGCTTTATCCTTGGCCGAAAATTTATAAAATTTATTGATAAAAGTAATGCCTAATAGCAAAACCAAACCAGAAAGGACCATTTGCCTTTTGAACTGAAAAAACCAGTACATAAAAAACAAGGCATTCAAGATTAAAAACAAAGGAAGTATCAAGGTTAAAACCGATAAAAAAGGAAACCATTTGGGAGCCAAAAAAGGTAATGCATAGGCTAAAAACGTAAGAATCGTTAGCACTACATTACAAAAAAGGGCCAATTTATTAAACCAAGAAAGGTTCTTCATTTTTAATTAATCGATTGAAAATAATACAAATAAACGATTTTGCAAGAATTTCACAAAACTATTTACCGGCTTTAAACAGAAACTCTTTTTCCTCTTTGGTCAGACTATCATAGCCTGACTGACTGATTTTATCCAGAATTTCATCTATTTGTTGTTGATTTTTATCTTTTGTTACAATTCTTGGTCCTGATTTTGCATTCGTTTTACTTTGACTGTTTTTATGCACTTTTTTAAAAGGAGTCTTTTGTTTAGGAGAAAACAGGCTTGAAATTCGATCTAAAACCGAATGTAAACCACTTCCTAAATCGAAACCACCTTTTAGCGCCTTGATGTATACAAATCCGAAGAACGCACCGCCAAGATGAGCCAAGTGGCCTCCGGTGTTTTCTAACGGCAATTGAATTAAATCCAATACCAAAAAAACCAATGCTATATGCCAGAGCTGCACATTTCCAATTAAAGCCAATCGCAAATTCATGTAAGGTTGATAGGTGGTCGTGGCAAACACAATTGCCATAATAGATGCCGAAGCCCCTACCAGTAAAGCTTTTTGATTTGCTAACATTGGTAAAAACAAATAACTAAGGATATAAACCATTCCGCCAAAAACACCCCCCAAGATATACACCGAAAACAATTGTTTCTGGGTAAAATAAGTACTGAAAAGGCGACCGGCAAAATGCAACATCAGCATATTAAATACCAAATGAACAATTCCGCTATGAAAAAAGTTATAACTGATGATGGTCCAAGGTTTGGATACTAATGATGTCAAATCTTCCGACAATCCAACATACTGATAATAATCAATGGAAATAGCAAATAATTTCAACAACGCAAAAACTACACTAGGCAGTGCAAAAAGCAATATGTTCCAAAAAATTAATTTGGTTGCCATATCCCCTATCCGGTACTGTTGTTTTAAATCTTGTAACATATTCATTACACAAAGAATTGATATTGATTCTTGAATAGTTAATTCCAACGACTGTCATTGAAAGAATTTTTCTTCCAATACCACATCATGACAAAACCGATTAAGGCACCACCAATATGGGCGAAATGCGCAATACCTGTTCCTCCTCCAAAGATTGAATTCCCTTTAACACCTAAGAACAAATCGATAGCCAATAATCCGGGCACAAAATATTTTGCTTTAATAGGCACAGGAATAAACAACAAAGCCAATCCAGCATTGGGATACATAAAAGCAAAAGCGGTTAGTAAACCATAAATAGCCCCAGAAGCTCCTACGGCGATACTATCTATATCATTGGTTAGAAAATTAATTCCATTTTGAAGTAAAGCTGCCCCTAATCCGCATGAAATATAAAAAAACAAAAACTTTTTACCACCCCATTGGTGTTCTAAAGCCGACCCAAAAGAATATAAGGCAAACATATTAAAAGCGATATGCGCAATTCCACCATGCATAAACATGTGTGTTAACAATTGCCATGGTTCAAAAAGCGGGTTATTAAAAGGAAAAAGCCCGAGATAAACATAAGCTGCATTTCCAATAATTTGGGTTCCTATAAAAAAAATAACATTAATAATAAGTAACTGCTTCACAGTTGGCGTAATTGGCATCATATACTAAATTTTTTATCTAAATCTTCTACACTCATAGTGATAAAAGTGGGTTTATTAAATGGCGAAACGGATTGTTCTTTGCAACCAAATAAATTGTTGACGATATTTTCCTGTTCGGTTTCGGTAAGGTAGGTTCCGGTTTTTACTGCCAAACTTTTGGCCATTGATTTGGCCATGCTGTCCATTTGACTAAAACTGCTGTCCGGAATTTCATCTTGCAAATCGGAAATTAACTGTTCTAAAACAATTGAAACTTCGCTTTCGGAAACCGTCACCGGCATACCAGAAATAACCACCGATTCGGTAGTGACTTCTTCAAAAACAAATCCGGTATTTTCTAACGACGAACGCAATTCATTCAGCAAGGCCAATTCATTTCCTGAAAAATACAACGTCAACGGAAATAGTAATTGTTGACTATTAGCCTGTTGCACCGTAATGTTTTTCAAAAACTGTTCGTACAAAATACGTTGGTGTGCTCGTTGCTGATCAATAATCAGCATTCCTGATTTTATGGGACTTACTATGTATTTTTTATGAATTTGATAAGTAGCCGTTTTGGCTTTTTCCACTTCATTTTCACCAAATAACGAACTGGTAATCGCTTCCGATTCGAATTGCATTTCCTGTGGTTCAAAAGCATCTTTTAAACCGGCATACAAACTATCCCAACTTGGTTGCGCTGTTGTTTTCGGTTTATAACTGAAAGAAGCACTTCCGGAACTGGAAGGTTGTTTCGTTTCTTCAGCAAACGGATTAAAAGTACTATCCACTTGAATCGTAGGATAATCGGCTTCTTTGTTTTGATAACTGTAAGGCGTATCCAAATTAGCATCGCGATCAAAATCTAACACCGGAGCTACATTAAATTGACCCAAACTGTGTTTGGTTGCCGAACGCAAAATGGCATACAAGGCATGCTCGTCGTCAAACTTAATTTCGGTTTTGGTCGGATGAATATTGATATCTATCGTATGTGGCGGAACATCCAGATACAAGAAGTAACTCGGCTGTGCCCCATCTTTTAACAAGCCTTCATACGCCGACATAATCGCGTGGTGCAAATAGCCGTTTTTGATAAATCGATCGTTGACAAAGAAAAACTGTTCGCCGCGATTCTTTTTGGCAAACTCCGGTTTTCCTATAAATCCTTGAATGGAAAGAATGTCGGTCGTTTCATTTATGGGCACCAACTTTTCATTGGTTTTCCCTGCAAAAATATTAACGATGCGTTGTCTTAGATTGGATTGTGGCAGATTGAAAACTTCGCTTCCGTTATGGTATAAGGTAAAGTGAATATTGGCATGCGCCAAAGCCACACGTTGAAAATCATCAATAATATGACGCAATTCAACCACATCTGATTTTAAGAAATTACGACGTGCCGGAATATTAAAAAACAAATTCTTTACCGAAAAAGAAGTGCCTTTAGGCAATACTGCCGGTTCTTGCGAAATAAACTTACTTCCTTCAATCACAATGTGATTTCCCAGTTCTTCCTGATCTTGTTTGGTTTTGAGTTCTACATGCGCAATAGCCGCAATGGAAGCCAGAGCTTCTCCACGAAACCCTTTAGTATGCAAATCGAATAAATCTTCAGCCTTACGGATTTTGGAAGTGGCGTGACGCTCAAAACACAAACGAGCATCGGTCACACTCATCCCTTTTCCGTTGTCGATTACCTGAATTAGGGTTTTACCCGCATCTTTGCAAATTAACTTAATATCGTTCGCGCCTGCATCAATAGCATTTTCGAGTAGTTCTTTCACCACAGATGCCGGTCGTTGTACGACTTCACCGGCCGCAATCTGATTGGCCACATGGTCTGGAAGTAATTGTATGATGCTAGACATTAATTTTATCTGGTTATTCGTTGATTGGGTTATTTGAGAATCAAAAGCTCACAAATTTAAGTAAAAGGAATGGCTTATTATAGCCAAAAAAATCTTAATGCGGCTTAAATGCTGCTAATTTTAATTTTTTATAATCTTCCATTGTGAAAATTGAATATTCAATATCTAAAGCTTTAGCATTCTCTTCAACAGAATCTTTGAATCCTACTTTTTTTCGTAAATCATTTACCTTTTTTATGTCTTTTATAGGCCAAATGAAATTAAAAAATAATTCTTCTCCTTTTTCATTTAAGATAAGTCTACCTGCTCCTTGTGTGCCATAAATCTGCTCCTTCCCTTCATACATAAGCATCCTATCTTCCATGGTGGCCACCAAAGTCATTGGTATTTCATTCTTTTCACCAGATTGCTTTATTATTTCAAAATAGATCGGTATTTTTTTAGAATGCTGGATGACATACCATGCAGCTTTATTTGTTGGTTCCCCCACTAAAGTTTTGCCAGGATACCCAAACTTTTCAATAATTTCCTCAACCTTAACAAGGTTTATGGAATCATTTTTATTAACTATTGCCCAAAGATTTTTTTCCAATTCTTCTTTAGTATAGTTAATGCTTTTTAAAATCTCTGCCTTTCTAGATTCTGATATACTAGAATTCGAATATTCTCTTAAAATTTGATCTGATTTATATATTTCATCCAATTCATTTTTTAATTCAAGGTTTATAGAATTTTGTGAAAACATAAGTCCTTTACATAAAATAAAAAAAAGACAAATTTGGTATTTTAGCATAGTTACGTTTTTGCCCAAATTTAAGTAAAAGGAATGGGTTTTTATAGCCAAAGAATTCTTAAAAATAAAAAAACCCACTCTTTTGAAGTAGGCTTTTTTTTAATGATTTCTGTCTTATGGAGTTTTTCTATTATCCATCAATTTAAAACTCCATATCAATGGGGAATATTTCGGCACATATCTTATTTCTTTATTATAATATGCCATCCCTGAAGGCAAAAACATTACTCCTGAACCAAAATCAGTATAACTTGTATTTCCTGATGTAACAGTAACATTACCAGATTTAAATAATGGAATAATACTTTTCCACCCCAACATTGTATAGCTTAAAGTAATCCAATTGGCTTCAGTTATCGTGTCAAATGTAGTATTAGAAATATAACTTTCATTATGATAATCTGTTTTTTGGGATAGATAGCTACCAGTGTATACAACTAAACTATCATCTTGCAACGTTGGATTTGTTCCAACACCCTCTCTAAAACTGATGTAATAAATCTTATAGTTAACCCCATGATCGTTTACAGTAATAAATTGAATAGGATAATTAGTTTGATTCATTATCGAAATGTCGTTATTCACATTAGGATTCTCAATTTTCTTATACGTAACATTAAAATCAGAATCCACAGTCATTGTGTGTTCTTTCAAAAATGTCTCGATATTTTTTATATCTGTTTCATATTGCACCGGATACGGCACTACTTTCTCTTCAGGAGTTGAATCATCCTCTTTTGTACATCCAAAAAAGAAAAAAACAAGAACGATTATAAACTTAATATTCTGGTAAAACTTCATGTCTTTTATAAACTTCATATTACTGATTTGCTTTTCTTCTTAAATCAGCCATTTTTATCGCGGCAATAGCAGCTTCGGTTCCTTTATTACCGTGCTTACCTCCACTTCTGTCAATTGATTGTTGCATGGTATTATCCGTCAGCAAACAAAAGATTACAGGCACATCGGTTTGCACGTTTAGATCTTTTACGCCTTGCGTAACGCCTTCACAAACAAATTCGAAATGCATGGTTTCGCCTTTGATC
>Ga0114982_1001508_pt1 | contig 11111 bp, 5 predicted proteins | sample Shrwel_input2_FT_FD_87183 | JGI IMG/M metagenome (GOLD analysis project Ga0114982, IMG submission 87183) | Subsurface microbial communities from deep shales in Ohio, USA - Utica-3 well 1 S input2 FT | ecosystem: Environmental > Aquatic > Deep subsurface > Shale gas/oil reservoir > Produced... | reverse complement strand
GGGTAATCCACAAGTGGACGCATCGCGTAGACCATCCCCGGCTTCGTGGAAATAGAAGTATCAGCACGCCGAAGGAGACCGCTGTTGGCCTGTATTTAGAATGATTGCGCCGGGTCGCAGGCGCTCTTGGCGTTATGGCTGGCCTCTAGGGCGGTTTGCCGTTCTTAGAAAACTTCGGTGGCGTCAGCCTGCTGCGTTGCGGGCGTCTGGAGCGCGGAGAAAGAACGGCATGGCAGGAAGCCAAGAAGTTAAACCTGCAAGGCTCTCCTGATTGACAAATGTACGTGAACCTGACCTCGGATTGATGTGAGCCTAGGTAGACGCGTGCGGCGAAGTTGTGCCCTAGGTTCGGGCCAATGACTAGCCTTAGGTGATGAACCTCACGGGCCCTTCCTTGTGCTTCCAACGGCAGGATTATCCTGACAGGGATGCGATACCTTTTGCTGCTTTCGGCCTGCCTCTTCGCGACTCACATGGGGGCCAGTGTCTCTACCTATCAGGCGGAATTGCTGCGGTGGCCGGCGGCACCGACAATGACCGACACCGACGGCGACGGACTCGATGATGAGCTCGAAATTCGGCTCAAACTAAATCCAAGGGATGCGACTGACGGTTTAGCCGATGCGGATCAAGACGGACTCACCTTCGCCGAAGAGTGGAAGGCGGGTACTAATCCGCAGAAAGCCGACTCCGACGGGGATGGGATTGGCGACCTGGAGGAAATCCTCCGTGGGACCGACCCAACCAACCCGAACGTGCCGCCGCGATTGACGCCGGGTACGGCCTTGACGGCAAAACCTCCGGTCAAGGCAGCGACGAACCTCCTGCGGAACGGCGACTTCAGTAAGCCGATTTCGCACCAATTCCGCTTCACGGGCAACTACCTTGGCACGCGCCAAATCGACCTTGTCCCGGCCCACCTGATTCCCGACTGGGCCCCGGTGGTCGGCAGGCTCATCGAAGTCTGGCGCAACGCGACGAGCCAGTTGATCGAACTATGCGCCACCGCGAATGATTTCGGCGTCAAGCAGGAGTTGGTCAACCCAGCCTTGGGTGGTTACGTGCTGAGCTGGAAAAGCGCGGGTCGACCGGCGAGCCATGGGGGCTCCAATCATTTCTGGGCTACGGTCGCCCGAAAAGATGGCTTGGTCATCGCAACCCAGCGGACGACGGCGCAGGTAGAGACATGGACGGCCAATGCCATGAGCTTCCAGATCACGCTCGCCGACCGCCTGGCTGGAGTGGTCATCAGCTTCACGCCGGCCGATAGCAACCCCGCCGGGGTGATGCTCGATGACATCGTGCTCATCCGCGGCGGCCTGGAGACCGACTATAACCGGGACGGGACGATGACGGCTGGTGAACATCCTCCGCGCGGCCTGCCGCAACGCCACTGGATCAACGACGACCAGGATGAGACCGACTGCGAGGGGGATGATATCGACGTTCCGGCCCAAAGCACATCGCGGGCCAACTGGCAGATGAATGGCATCAACGGCCAACGCGACCTGGTGGACTACTTCGCCGTCAACTTGGCGATCAGCGAGGTGATCCGTCTGCTACCCCCCGCGGATGGGTACCGCTATGCGCTCCGCCAGGCGGACCGAGCCGTGAACTTCGCCTTTACCTCCCTACGTCCGGCGGAGACCAGCCTGCACCACGAGAGGCCGGGGCTTCGTCGCTTTCGCGGTGCCAGCGGCGAAGCCACGATGGATGTGCTGAACGCTTGGGTCCATCGACTGAGCGATACCGGGGAGATTCCGATCGATGAATCCTGGCTCGCCCGCATCGAGCAGGTCGGGCATGGCCTGATCTTGGTCGAGGGCGCCCGGGAGACAAAGCAACCCTTGCAGGTCGTGGTCAGGAAGGGCGGGACGGAGGCTTTAGTGCTTTCGCTGCCGCTGGAAATCGTACCGGTGGAGTCCATGTACCGGTCGGTCGACGTGACCGGCGTCTGTCGCGATTACGCCGGGCAGCCGGTGGCCGCCCCTCAAAAAGCCCGGCCAACGGAAACCGGCAACCCCAGGGGACTGCCGGATGCCGAAATGGGCGATAGCTGGACCGTCTTCGTGCATGGCTATAACGTGAACGCCCAGCGTGCGCGCGGCTGGCAGGCCGAGGTCTTCAAGCGTCTGTACGCGATGGGCAGCCGGACCCGTTTCGTCGGAGTCACCTGGTATGGCGATACGGGAGTCCGGATCGGCGGCACCAGCCTCGACTACCACATGGCGGTCTTCAACGCCCTACAGACCGGCGACCGGCTCAAGAACGCCTTGGGATTCCTGGACCCTGCGAAAACCACGGTGATGGCACATAGCCTAGGCAACATGGTTGCCTGCCAAGCCATCCAGAAGACCGGCCTGACGCCGCGTCGCTACCTCATGCTGAACGCCGCGGTCCCGACGGAGGCTTTCGCCAAAGTCGAAGCCAACGAGGCGGGCAACATGGTGGAGAGGGAATGGCGCGGCAAAGGGGGCACTTACGCCGCCGAGTATTTCGCAGCGAACTGGCATAAGCGCTTCGCCGCAAGCGATCCGCGCTTCCAATTAAAGTGGTCGGATTTATTCGGACGCATAAGCAAGGGAGGCTTTACGATAAACTGCTACTCAGAGGGCGATGATATCGTGCGCTGTCCTGATCGGATCGACGGCATTTCAATCCTGCAGCAAGCATGGGAGGGTGGATTTGCGGCCTGGAAGTCTCAAGAACTGCTGAAAGGCCTACGTTGGTCCGAATCCATCGGCAGCTGGGGCATGGCGCGCGATCAGGCGGGCTGGAGCCGGAAGAGGTTCATCTCCGGCGAGAAGCCTGACATCGCCTTCAATCCCTTTTTCCGAGAGTTTCTTGAGCCTGGGCTGACCAGCGTAGACGCCCGCGTCGCCCAAGCGCTGCTCGGCCAACCCTTGGTCGTCTACGACTTGTTTGCGCGAGCTCTTCCCGCGCTTTCGTTCGGGGCAGGAGCCAGACGTATGGCTAACTTTAATCCCTCAGGCACCATAATAGCGGACGAAAAAGCCGATCCATATAACTATAACTTAGAGGCTAAAGGTCGCCTCGGAGCCAACTCGCCCTTCTGGCCAACGGTAAGCCACGGGAACCAAAATGTCCCCCAAGACGAGAGACGTAGTCGATGGCTTCATAGCGACTTCCGCAACGCCGCCCTCCCCTTCGTCAGCCCCGCTTTCAAGTTCTTCGTCACCCAAACCAACTAACATGCGATACCCCCTGCTCGTAATTGGACTACTACTCCCCTCACTGGGCCTATCAGCCCCAGGCCGCACCGTAGACATCCGGGTCGTCGACGAGACCGGCGAACCCATAAAGGCAGCCAAGGTTATCGTTCATGCAGGTAAAGAAAATGACTTGTCAGAAAGCGGACGCATGGGATTCCAGTCAGTTACTGACGCAGAGGGTCGTTGGAACCACGCATTCCTGCCGGAATGGGGACTGGAGAATATTCAAATCTTCGTGGGCGAAGCAAACGACAACCTGGGCCACTATGGAATTAGCTTGGAGAAATTCGTCAGCTTTCATGAGCCGAGAGCCGCTTACAACCTAACCCTTCCGCGCGTCATCCACCCCACTGCCCTGAAAGCTAGATGGTGTGGCTTCGACTACCAGTATGAGTTCGAAGCCGATGGCCGTTTACATCCTTGGAGCAAAGCAGTCCCTCGTACCGTAGGTTTTGACGCTGAAAAAGTCAGTTGGTTAGCGCCATTCGGTATCGGACAAAAGGCTGACTTCTTTGTCGAAGTAACGAGCAAGCAGACTGGATGGGAAATTTCCGCCAACGAACTCACATGGCATCGCAATCAACGCGAATACTCCGAGGAAATACTCGCCCATCGCTACGGGAAATGGAGCAGCACACTGCTCATATCCTTCCCTAACCCCGGTGATGGAATCGTCCGCAGTGATAAGTTCTGGCCCTACTGTAGCATGAAGATGCCACACCGGGCACCGCTAACAGGCTACTATGGGAAATTAGCGCTTATTCAGACAAACGAAGATCTGGGTGCAGCACACACCATCAAGCGGCTAGAACTTCCGGAAAACTGCGGCTACTTCCTGCGCGTGCGCACCAAGTTAGGGGCGGATGGCGAAGTAATATCCGCCCATTATGTCAAAATGCTCCGACCCAAGGTGAGGCCGAGCGGTTTCGGCGCGATCTTCTTCTTCAACCCGACCGAGAACGACACCAACCTCGAGTATAGCGGCAATAACCTTCTCTGGCCACGCCCGGAAGGTGAATCGATTTTAAGCAGGCCACCTGTGCCATTCGGTCTAGATATCGATGAACACTGAACGAGTTAGACACCCTTAAATCCGGCTAGTGCCAATGACTTCGAGGCCAAAGGCCGAGTCGGAGCCAATCCCCCATTCTGGCCAATGGTGAACCACGGCAGCCAAGCTGCCCCTAGGACCAACGGAAAACCGCTGGCTCCATAGCGATTTCCGCAACGCCGCCCGCCCCTTCGTCAGCCCCGCATTTAAGTTCTTCGTCAATCAAACCAACTAACATGCGACACTGCCTACTCACCCTCGGACTACTCCTCCCCTCCCTAGGATTCGCGGCCCCCGGACGCACAGTCGATATCCGGGTCGTCGATGAAACTGGTAAACCCGTCCCACAGGCTCAGGTGCTTGTCCACTCCGGGAAGGAGAACGACGTCTCGGAGGGCGGCCGGGCCGGCTTCAAAGAACTAACAGATGCCGAAGGTCGTTGGAGCCATGAGTTCAAACCCAAATGGGGACTAGAGAATATCCAGGTGTTCTTGCACGAGGACAACCCCCAACGTGAAGTCTACCCCATCTGGCTCGAGAAGTTCATCTCTTACCACCGGCAGGAAGCTTCCTATGACCTAACCCTCCCACGCATCATTCATCCGGTGAACTTGAAGGCTAAGGTCAAGGGCATGGACTACACTTACAAACGGCGCGTGGACGGAACCAGTGAGGACTTAAGTACACCCCTTGGAACACCGATTGGCTTCGACCTAGACGTCATGCAATGGCTACCGCCACATGGCGACGGCAAGACGGCTGATTTCGAGATTAGCGTTAACAGTACGCAGGTCGGCTGGGAAATCTCCGAGGGACTACTCGCCCACAAGATCGCCATGAAACGAGGTACGCGCGAAGAATTAGCGAAGCAGTTCGGCATCTGGAAACGCACCGCGACGATCACCTTTCCTCAACCAGGCGATGGCATCATCCGAAGCCCCCATTTCTGGCCCTACTGCAAACTGAAGATGCCGCATCGGGCCCCCAGAGAAGGCTACCTGCGCGAATGCGTCCTTACCGAAGTGGAAGGTCCCTCCGAGGCGACGCCCGACTACCAAAAGCTCCAGCACCTCCACTATTCGGGCTATTACCTCCGCGTACGCTCGAAGTTGGACGGAACGGGGAACGTCGTTTCCGCGAATTACGCCAAGTTCATGCTACCCGAAATCGGCACGACCGGCTTTGGGGCGACGTTTTTCTTCAACCCGACGGAAAACGACACCAACCTCGAGTACAGCGGCGTTAACCTGCTACCCAGGCCCAAGGATAGCAAGGGCGAGCCCATGCATGACTTCAACGAAGTAGGCTATACAGACCGCTGAGCATCCAACCATTCAGGCGACAAAAAGGGCCGGCGGAAGCCGGCCCTTTCGTTGGGAGGTTGGCGCTCGGCCTCAGGCGTTCTTGGCGTCCTCGCGGGCCTGGGAGGCGGTGCTGTCGGCCCAAAGCTGGCGGGTGATGCGCAGCAGGACGTAGCCACTCACGAGGGTCGAGCCGGTGAGAATCCAGGCCATGGTGAGGCGCTTGGGGTCGCCGGCGGCGTAGAGGAAGTTGCCGATGGCGAAGAGCGAGGACCAGATGAGGGCGCAGCCGGCGATCCAGCCGACGAAGGCCGAGCCGATGCGGTTCTCCTGGGCGATCTCGGCGTCGCTGATGCCGGCTTCCGCGCGGATTTCCGTCCAGCCCGGGCCGGCCGGTTTGACCTTACGGTAGAACGCCAGCAGGGTCGCGCGGTCGGTCCCGGGGGCCAGGAAGCACGCGGACAACCAGCAGAGCGTCGTGAGTCCGACCGTCCAGAGGGTTCGGTAGGCGAACCCGCCGCCAAGGAGCGTGTCCTGCAGCCCGAGGTCGGTGAGGCCCTTCACGACCAAGCCCGCCGCGATGACCAGCAGACCAGCCAAGCGGAGGGAGGTCTGCATGGTGGGTTCACCTTCCACATCGGATACGAACAAGCGACGAACGGCGAACGCAAGAGCCGCGAAGGCCAGCACCATGGCCGCGGCATTCGGGGCCGAACCGATCGTCACGAAGGCGACCGGCAGGAAGGGCAGGACGTACCCGGCGAGCGTGCGCGCGGAAAACTCCGGCTTGTAACGGACATCCGTGGCCACCCCGAGGAGAAGCAGGAACGCGCCGATGGCCGCGAGCGTCAAACCGCCGTTGCCGGCGCCCAGCTTGTCGCACAGCACGAACATGACTGTCACGGCGACGGAGGAAACCATCGCTACGACCTCCGCCCAGGCGTTCACGCGATACCAGTACCATCGGACGATGTAGAGGCTACCCGTGCCGGCGCCGACGCTGATCAGCACCTGGAACGCCGACTGGGCCGAATCGAGGACACAGGACATGGCGGCCGCCACCACATAGAGCCCGAGGGTGCTGACGCGTCCGACGTTGATGTAATGCGACTCAGTCGCATCCTTCTTCACGAAGCGGCGGTAGAAGTCGTGCACGAGGTAGGAAGAGCCCCAGTTGAGGTGCGTGAGGATGGTCGAGGAGTTGGCCGCGATGAGACCGCCCACCATCAGGCCAACGAAGCCGACGGGCAGGAACTTGAGCATGGCCGGGAAAGCCGAGTCATGGCCGATCTTCGTCGGGTCCGCCGCCGGGAAGGCGGATTGGATCGAGGCAAGGTCGGGGTAGATGATGATGGAGCAGAGCGCGGTGATGATCCACGGCCACGGACGCAGCACGTAGTGGGCGACGTTGAAGAAGAGCGTGCCGCCGAGGGAATCCTTCTCGGACTTGGAGGCGAGCATGCGTTGGGCGATGTAGGAGCCGCCGCCAGGCTCGGCGCCGGGGTACCAGTTGGCCCACCAACCGATGGCGATGGGGACGATGAAGATCATGAGCGCGAGCTCCGGCATCGAGAAGTTGGGCAAGATGTCCAGGACTGGCTGGCCCTTGCCGTCGATCGCCGACATCGTGGGCACGCCCGCGGCGGAGGTGACGACCTGCTGATCCGAGAGCTTGGCGACGAGGGCCTTGAGACCGGCCCAGGCGCTGTCGTCGTTGACGAGTCGGCGGCCGACCTCCTTAAGGGAGAACCAGGCGGCGGCGAAGACGGCGGTCATCTTGATGAAGAACTGGACCATATCGATGATCAGCACGCCCCAGAGGCCGGAGTGCTGGGCGAAGAAGATGTTGAGCACCCCGCAGATCACGATGGTCTGCCAGGCGGGCATGCCGAAGAGGATGTTGGCGATCTTGCAGGCGGCCAAGGTCACCATGCCCATGATCAGGCAGTTGAAGAAGAGGCCGAGGTAGACGGCACGGAAGCCGCGGACGACGGAGGCGGAAGCGCCCGAGTAGCGGTGCTCGTAGAACTCGAGGTCGGTCATGACGCCGGAGCGGCGCCAGAGACGGGCGAAGAAGAAGACGGTGGCGATGCCGGTAAGGACGAAGGCCCACCACTGCCAGTTGCCCGCGACGCCGTACTTGCGGACCTGCTCGGTGACCCAGTTCGGGGTGTCGGACGAGAAGGTGGTGGCGACCATCGAGAGGCCGGCGAGCCACCACGGCACGGAACGGCCGGAGGCGAAGAACTCCGAGGTGCTCTCGCTCGAGCGCTTGGCGTAGAAGAGCGCGGGGACGAAGCAGATGAGGATCGAGGCAGCGACGATGACCCAATCAATCCAAGTGATGTTCATAAGCGGGAGGGGTGACCTTGGTTTCCCAAAATCGCCCCGCCTTGGCAACCGTCTTCACCTAAGGCGAACGACCCTTATATGCTCGCTTGGGTGCATGAGGGGTTTGGGGATAGCGGTTGGGGGTTGGAGCGCAGAATGCCCACTGCTGCATTCAACGGTAAGACCGAATGATGGAGCCGTATGCTTACACCTGACCGCTTAACGGAGAGTGCCTAATCCCTCGACCCTCCGACTTCGCCATCCCCTACCCTCTAACCGCTACCCCCAAACCGCCAACCGCTACCCGCCGTCCCCAAACCGCAAAACAAAAAAGGGCGCCTTGCGGCGCCCCTCTTCCTTTCCTGGCCCAAGCCCTGTCCCGGGCCCTGGCCCTCGCGGGCTTCGCCCGCGTTACTTGGCCGGAATCTCGTTCAGCGTGTACCAGCCTTCGTTGTGCCAGAGGGCATCGCCGGCCTTGTTGCGGACGCCGTCCGCGACGAGGTGGTGGATGTGCCCGCGCACCAGGCCGTCGACGACGAGCCGGACCTTGAGGCCGTCGGCCGAGACGGTGGCCGACTTGACGGTCGGCTTGGCTTGGTCGACCTCGGGGCTGCCGTAGGCGGACTGGTAGATATAGGTGAAGGCGTCCAGCGAGTAGCTGGCGACGTCGCCGGCGGAGGCGGCGTCGACCGGGTGGGTGAAGGTCACCTCGAAGCCGTCCGGGCGGGCGGAGATGTTATGCATCTCGAAGGGCACCTTGCCCTTGTAGCGCACGCGCTCGAAGGTGAACGGCTGCGAGCCACGGGAACCCCAGCCGCGGTTGGTACCGCCGATGAAGAGCGTGCCGTCTTCCTGGTCCATGCGGACCGGGACGAGGCCGGCCTCGAAGCCCTGCAGGAAGTGGAAGACCGCGCCCTGGTAGAGGCCGTTGACGACCTCGAGGTTGACGCGCTGGACCTGCGAGGCGGTCTGCTCGCCGACGAAGAGCTGGTTGGCCCAGGGACCCCACTTGCCCTTGGTCATGTCGCACGCGATGCCGGAGGGCGAGTTGCCGACCTTGCCGTGGGGCAGGACGACGGCGGGCGGGACGAACTCGGGGAACTTGAGGCGCTCGGCGAGGATGCGGGAGCCGCTCTTGGGCTCGGGCGGGGCCGGGAAGCCGAGGAGCGCGGCGGACTTGTTGCCGGTCGGGTTGCCCTGGAAGGAGCCGGGGCGGAGCCACTTGAGCGAGGAGGAGCCGTTCCACACGCCCTGGTTGTCGGTGTAGAAGACGTCGCCCTTCTCGTTCATGCCGATGCCGCCCGGGGAGCGGATGCCGGAGGTGGTCGGGATCATCTTGCCCTCGGGCGTGATGCGCACGCACCAGCCGCGCCACGGCGAGTAGGCGTGGAAGGAGCCGGTCAGGCAGAGCACCACCCAGACGTTGCCGTCCTTGTCAGGATCGGTGCCGAAGGCGTACTCATGGTAGTCGCCGTTGATGCCCCACTTCGCGCAGATCGTGTCGAAGACGTCGGCCTTGCCGTCGCCGTCGGTGTCCGTCAGGCGGGTGTGCTCCGGACGCTGGGTGAGGAAGAGCGACTTGTCCTTGTAGAACATGCCGAGCGGCTCGTGCAGGTTGGAGGCGAACTTGGTCCACTTGACCTTGGTGACGTCGTCCTCGTAGGCGCCTTCGCAGACCCAGACGTCGCCGCGGCGGGTCGCGATGGCGACCTTCTTGCCGGGCATCAGGGCGATCGAGGAGACCTCGACGACCTCGCCGGGCGGGGTCGGGATCTGGACGCGGTCGTAATACTGCGCCTGCAGCGCGAGGGCCTCGGGGCCCGCGACCTTGGCGGCCTTCTTCTTGGCTTGGGCGGAGGCGAAAGGCGCCAGCGCGCAGAGGGCCAGGAGGGTGACGGTGAACTTTTTCATGGTAAGGGTGGGCGCGGGGTTCAGCGGAAGGAGTAGCCGAGGGTGGCGGACTCGCCGGGCTTGAGGGTGAGCGTGAGCTCGTTGGCGGCGGCCGTCGGGGCGACGCCGGCGGACGGGCGGATGACGAGGCGCGGACCGAGCTCGAAGGCGCCGTCCTTGGCGGCCACGGCCAGCATGCCGCGCGCGAGGGTGACGGTCACGGGCTTGTCGCCCGCGGCGGTGAGCGTGCGGGTCAGGCCGGCGGCGCCGGCCGGCGTCCACGCGTCGGTCAAGGTGAAGCCTTCGCCGGCGACCTTGAAGGTCGGGCTGCCGTGCTTGTCGAGCTGGTAGCCCTTGAACTCGGCCGCGACCGGCACGGCCTTGAACTCATCGGACTTCGCGCCGCGGAAGGCGACGATCGCGCCGCTCGGGGCGGACGCGCCCGCGACGGCCAGGCCGTCGGAAGCCTTCACGACGCCGTCGCCGGCGGGCGGTTCGTTGCCGGCGCCGCGGTCGGTCCAGTGGTGGGCGCCATCCATGAACTTGCCGGTCCAGAGGAGCTCGACCGCGCAGTTGTCGGCGCTGTAGGCGAGGTTGGTGCCGTTCGGGAAACCGAAGCCGAGGGCGCGCGGCGTGGTGCCGGCGATGAAGTTGCGGTAGCTGGCGGCGTAGCCGTCCTTGGCCTCGATCGGGATCGGGGTGCGCGCCTTGCCGCCGGCCTTGCCGCCGGAGCCCTTGGAGTCGGACAGCCAGACGAAGTCCTTGTCCTTCGGGCCCTTATAGCCGAGCTGGATGACCTCATGGCCCGCGAACTCGACGTACTCGAGGCGGAACGGGACCTGCCCCTTCTTCAGGAGCACGGGGACTTCCTTGCGGCGGCCGCCGACCGGGCCGATGCCCTTGATCTCGGCGATGCGCTCGCCGTTGACGTAGAGCGCGCCGAAGTCGTCGCAGTCGAAGACGAAGGTGTACTTGCCGTCCTGGGGGGCCTCGAACTTGGCTTCCCAGACCATCGCGAAGCCGTCCTTGAGGCTCGCCTGGGCGGGGCTGATCACGCCGGTGTTCTCATCCTCGATCTGGGCGGGCTTGAGCTTGGAGAAGTCCGGGAGTTCCTTCCACTCGCCCTTGTACATGGTGCCGACGAGGTTCACGAGGGCGGTGCGGGTGGGCGGGAACGGGTGTGCCTTGAGCAGCTCGGCGGCGGTCCACGGCGTGGTCCGGGCGGCCGTCGCGGCGCGCACGGATTTGACGAGGTCCGGGGTGACGGCGCCGGCGCCGCCCGCGAAGGTCTTGCGGACGTAGGTG